>Ga0157373_10000274_pt1 | contig 41349 bp, 81 predicted proteins | sample C65metaG_FD_113460 | JGI IMG/M metagenome (GOLD analysis project Ga0157373, IMG submission 113460) | Corn rhizosphere microbial communities from Kellogg Biological Station, Michigan, USA - C6-5 metaG | ecosystem: Host-associated > Plants > Roots > Rhizosphere > Soil | place: USA: Michigan... | reverse complement strand
GGTATTCCCAAAAACTGCATTGCCTGAGTATTTGCAGGAGTGAATTCAAATTCAAATGAAGTAGTATAAGAAACTGCAACATTAGCAATATCAAATATATCTGAAATTTGCTTTGTAAATTTTGTGTTTGTTGATTTTGGTAAATCAATTAAATTATTATTTATGATTAATTCGACCATAACAAAGAAGGATTGAATCTGTAATTTAAATCTAATTGCAGATTTACAGAATAAGCTTTTTTAACATTGTCAATTTCAACTGAATTTGATTTTACGAATATCTTTTCCCATTGTGCATTTCGATACAAATAAACATCCTGAGAAACAATTAAATCATTTATGTACTGTTTGTATGGTTGTGGTATTTTTGAATAAACTGATAGCTCACTTCTGCTTTCTGCTCCTAAATCTAAAAGCTTGTTTGTTGAATCAATTAAGGTTCCGATTCCAGTGCCGGTTTCTTTGTTTGAAAAACTTTCGAAAAGCCAATATGAATATCCGCCATTTTGGTTTAAGAATTTTATGTATTGATTATTGCAACCTTTAACGCGTCTGTAATCAATCCCGGTAACATCTGCTAATCCTAAAATTGAAATTGAATAATTTGGGTTTAAATAATAATCGTTTATCGGATAACCTGCCCATACAGGAAGCTGTGAAGCAAGTCTTAATGTTTGGTTTGGTGTTGCTGTTTGGTTTACATTGTTTACACGCCTACCGCCTCTAACAAAGTCTTTAGTAAAGTTTATGCTTGTGCCGTCATTAGAAGTAATTGTAATTCTAATTTTAGTATAGTTTTTATCTATACCATTTGGAACATCGAATAACCCCTTTACTACTGATTGGATATTTACAAAAGCTTTGTTGTTCTGGTCAGCGTAACATGTAAATGTACTGCTTACTTTTCCATTAGATAAATTCTGTAATACAACATTAAAATAACGCACAAGGTTATCAGCTGAAATTGTAAACCAAATTTCATTGTTGATTAAATAACCGTTCTGATTTAAATCATGAGAAATTATCATCTATCTGCTTTCTTAAAATTAAAGTTATTTCTGCTGTTAATGCTTGGCCTAAATTAGTGTAAATATACTGCTTTACTTCATTTGAATTTAGTATTTCTAATAAATCAGTTCCTTCTGGATAAAATCGTGTTCCTTCATTTCCTATTTTAGTCGCTACTGCGAAAGCTATTGACAAAGCTTCTTGTCCTCCTATTCCAAATTTTGCGTTTACCCAAGGCAATAATGCACTTACTGGCGGTCTTCTTCCTGGAGCGCGTCCATTAGCTAAAAAATAGGTGTAATCCGCACCCCAAATCTCTCCGCGTCCTTCAACAATTCTAGGCTGTATTGTGTTTAGCCATTCGCCTGTTGAATTCATTCCTAATTCAATAAACTTCGGCTTAAGGAAATTATCAATAACTCCTTGCAAAACGTTTAGATATAATTCTTCGCTTATTTGAATTGTTGTTTCGTTAGCCATTGCTTAATTCTTCAAAAGAAACAAAACCTCTATAACAACTCTTTATTTCTTCTACCTTGTTTTCTTTTGGAAAAAATAACCAGCTAGCGGAAACTGACCAAGAATAATTTTGCCAAATATTTATACATTCTGGCAATGTGAAATATATTTTTTCTTTTTGCAATAATTCTTTCTGTAAGTCAAACAGATTATCTAAATCAGTAATATCATAAAACATATCGTCATAATTGAATCCATTTTCTTCTATTTTAATCATAGCCTATTTATTAATTGTGAAACTGTAATTAATCTTCCATCCATTCCAATTACTATCTAAATAATTATGAACCAATGTAGCATCTCCATTCTGTCTAACCTCAATTTTATAACCTAGTATCTCACAATAATCTAAAATATTATCACAGCCTAAACATTGAATAATAGGATAAAAAACAGTATTCCATTTGCTTTCAGTAACTGGATATTCTTTTTGTTCGTTATAATTATTTATTCCTAAATCTTTTTGAATCACAGCGTACAAAGTAAAATTCCAAATGCATTTTGATGATTGCTGTAATTGAGTAATTGAATTAATTACTTTGTCTTCACGAAACTTTACATCGGTCATAAAAATGTTTACGCAGCAAGTTTCTGATTCTGTAGCGTTAATTTGTGAATTAACTAAAGGCGCGCTAAATTCAAAGCACAAACCGCACTTTTCATCTTCGTTCCATTTGTTTATCTGATCCTGCCAGAATTTTACTAAATCAAACATTATTATAAATATCTAAAAGCACCGTGAGATGCAGTTAAATTAATATTACCCGAATGCTTAGAAGCTGTTTCTAAAAACGATGTATCAACATATTTATAAGAATGGAATAAAAAAGGTATACCATCTAAATAAAATATTCTTGATTGATCTTGAAAATCATATTTTATCGTAACATGTTCTTTTATAAAACCATTAAAATCTTCATCATTTGTAAAAACTAGACATCTTCCTTCTAAAGCTGTTTTAATTATATTATAAATAATTTCACTTATTTCGTTTAATACAATACAACCTGGTATGTTCATTAAATATAATTTATCATTTATGTATTCTTTATTCCCTTTTAAAATATCTGGAATTTTAATTGAGTTTATTAATTGAATTTCTTTTTCTTTTAATTCTAAAGAATCATTTACAAATTTATAAAGCCTTTCAGTCGCTTCTTCTGCTGTACAATTTTCAATACAACATTTAATACATTCTTTTAGGTCAATCATAATCATTTGTTTTTGGTTTATTTCTGTTTTGCTAACTTCTCAGTTATTTCACTCATTATTATATCTCTATATTGAATATCAAATATTAAACTGTATCTTAAATTTTTTACTTCTTCATGCTTGTAGCCGTATGTTTTTGCAAAATGGTCTATAGTATTCATTATTCCTATTTGATTTAATCTATGTATTCCAGCTTGAACCATTTTAGCATTTGGTGAAGAAACCAAATAAGTTTTTTCTAATTCTTGAATAGTATTCATTTCGTCTTTAATCCAAAGAATAAACCCAACTGCTTTTTTTAATGGTATTTGATGAATGTCATTTACAAAAACATTTATTCCTCTTTCCTTAAGCATCAAATAAAACAATTTATCAAATTCTCCTTTTAAACAAAGCTCAGGAATTGTTTCTTTAATCATTCCCCATGAAGAATAAATTAAGCTTTCGAAATCAAAGTTAAGCAAAATAGAAGTTCTTTTTCCATTTTTAACCAAAAAATTGAAGTCTTCGTTTGATATTGAGTTTAATGCGTCATTCATGGTACGAGCTTGTTCTTACTTTTGATTTAGGTTTTAATTCGAAATACATGCGCATTGTAAATGCATCTAACTTATCTGGAGAATGTCCGATCAATTCTTTTATCTTAGCTTTTGGCAATAACTGAATCTTGCCTTCTTTGTCTAATTCATAGGATTGTAAGCACTCAAACTCTTTTATTATTTCTGATCTGTCTAATTCTGTATCAAAGTACATCCCTCCTTCATTTACTAATTTTGCCAATTCGTAACCGCATTCACTTTTAAGGTTCTTGTAGTTTTGGCTTTTAATTGGCTTTGATCCGTTATTGAACGGCTTGGCACCTTTAAGATATCCCAATAAAAAAGAACCTAATCCATCTGCATCATAAACAATGTTTGAACGCATCACTTTATATTTTTCTGCAGTTGCTTTTAAAAGTTCTTCAACTTCTTTTGCATCACACTTATCAACCTCAATCAATTCAACAACTCTAAATCCTTCCCAAACGATAACAATAAATTTATCTGATCCATGCAAAGCGATATCCGCGGTAATGTACATTTGTCCTTTATCAACAAAACTATTAGTCCATAAAGAATTAATTGCATCATAGCTGCATAGTTGATCATCGCTTTCCTGTTCTTCTGCCAAATACAATTGTTTGAATATTTTATCTGGCAAATCTTTTTGTGCTTGTAATATTTCAGATTCCGCTAAAATACCTTCTTTTACTGCATCCCAAGCTGTTATTTTAAAATATGAATACTCTTTATCGTTTTTTGCCTTTTCTTTTAACTGGTGCATCCAATTTGCCACACCTCCGAAATTACCTATAAGCTTCATTTTACCCCCTGTTGCGGTTAGAGTAGAACGTAAGGCATAAAATGCAGATGCTCTCGCTCTAGGAGCTTCATCGAATACACAGCTATAAACATCTTCTCCGAATAAGTTATCAGGCTTTTCAGCTGATTTAAAATGAATATGTGTTCCTATTGGAGTTGTGATAATTAAATTACTTTCATTTATTTTATAAAGTCCTGTTTTAGAAACTTTAGCTTTCATTCGGTTAAAAGCAATTTTAGCCTGAGCATAAACAGGAGCCACCCACCAATGATTGTAATTTTCTTTATTCCATTCCGCATGAGCCTGTTCATAAATCCACCATATATGAGAAAACGTCTTACCGACTTTGGTAGACGCTTCTGTTATTGTAAACCGGCTGTCATTATAAAGAAATCCTATTTGATAGCTGGTTAGTTTTGGTTTCTTTATAATTATATTCATTAGTCTTCAAATGAAATCAATACTGGTTTATCGCCTCCTTCAATTATCTTAGTTTCTTTATTTCCATACTTAGAAGGATTTAATTTCCCTAGAACCCATTGACGCGCTTCTATCTGTAATTTATTCCTTTGTATTATGTTGTGATTTGTAACTGGTCCATTATCAGTTTCAATTATATCTTCTCCTTGCTTGTCGGCTATTTCAAGTATTTGATCTAATAACAATAATTCTCTACTCTCGCACGCGCGCGCGTATTGTTTTGATTTTTCTTCGTCTTCTTCTAACCAAATGTAAAAAGTTTGACTACTTGGCATTCCATTTGTGTCCAAAGCATAACGCAAAGATTTTCCTGAGGTTATTTCTGAAATAATATAATCAAAACATTCTTGCTTTTTTTCTTCAGAATACGCCATAATGTTATTTTCTAATTATCAAAACTATTTCAACTAATTTTAGTTCGTGGTTTAATATTTCTTTTGCTCTTTTCTCTGAGCATTCAAATTCTTCTCCTTTAAATCTCTTTACATTATCATTTTCTAAATCATGAAAAGGTAAAATTGTTTTTAAAGTGAATCTTTTTATAACAGCTCTTTCCATTTTTCAAATCCTGATTTATGTTCGTGAGTGAATTGTTTTTTGTTTTTAAATATATCTGTTGTAAAATCAGATAAATCTTTTTTTATAATAAATCCATTGGTTTCGTTTATCATTTCTCCTGCGCTAGAATAATCTGTTGTGATTACCGTTGTGCCTAAAACTAAAGCTTCTAATAAAACAAAACCGAATGCTTCGTAATCTGATAGCTGTAAAAGAAAATCAGCGTTCTTGATGTACGGAAATGGATTTTCTAATTTTCCGTGAAACACCCAATTTTTTGGAGCTTGTTTTTTAATTGATTCTTCGTAACTTTTATCATAACCAGAACCTACAATGTTCCATACATAATCAATTCCATCTTTGTTTAATTGTTCAGAGACTTTGAGCATTCTTTCAAAACCTTTTTCTCTTGAAATCCTGGAAACAGTTACTAAGTTAAGCTTTTTTTCTTTTGGTAATTTATTTTTAGCTAATTCATGTATTTTTGAATTAAGCTCGTTGTAAATTAAAATAGATTCCTGATTAATTAATTGTGTATCTAGCTGTGCTTTGCAAACTTGACCAACTGCAATATAATTATCAATTTTTTCTTTTGGAAGCTTAACTTTCATATCAGTTAAACAACCGTGCATCCATCTTAATTCTTTTTTTGCTTTTATTTTATCCTTTTGGCAATATATAGAACAGTAAACGACTGTATCTACTTGTATTGATCTGTGATTTAAATTAATTACATCTGCATATTCAGACATTCTAATTAACATTTCGTGGCTTGAATCGGATGCCGAATACGCTATTGTTATTTTATATTCTGTGTGAAGCTTTTCAATTAAATTTAAAATTGCCACTTCCACACCGCCGATCACGTTTACATGATGATAATAAAAACAAATTGATTTCATATATTTTATTTATTCAAAGTTACAACTTTCCATCAAATAAAAAAACACCTCCGAAATTAAAGAAAGTGTTTTTGAAAATTACCAGTTACGCCAATCATAAAGCATGGTTTTTAACACATTGTGTCCTTTCCTATCTAATGGCATTCCATTTTTATTTAATAAATAACCCCCTTTAGATTTTCTTTCATTACCAAACTTTTTTATGCGCTTTTTCATATTAAACGATTATTTTCTTTTTTAATTGTTGTTCTGCTTCTGATAGAGTTATTTAATCCAAAACTTTCCCCCAAACTCCATTTTTAAATATTGCAGTCTGTTTGTCTCCAAAATTTAAATATCCTTCTTTCCATTCTATTTGGCCGCCAGTAATTAATTCTTCATTAAAAAAACCTAAAGGAGTAATATCAACATATTGGTTTCCGACAAACCCACGCTTAACCGCTTCATTTTTCAAAGCTTCGAATACTTCTTGTTCTGTGGCTTTTCTGTTTATTTTATTTCTCAACATTGCATATATAGTATTATCATTTCTAGAAGAATTAAACCACTCACCTTTCCTGTCTATGCCATAAATTTCATTATTAGAAGATACATAAACTATCCATTTATTTTCAAGAGTGTCTCTAGTTAACCACATTCCTCTTTTCAATTTAACTTCACTTTCAAATGCTTCTGGAAATAATTTTCTTAAAACATGCTGAGTATTTAAACAATGTTCCCTTTCTTTTGAATACTCCTTAATCTGCGATTCCGTAATACTGAATGTTTTTTCTTTGTAGGTTAGAATTTTGGCATATTCATAACTATCTGCATCCCATAATAAAACACTAATTCCTTTGTAAACAGAATAATCTAAATCTATCCAAAAATATCCATTCCATTCATGAATATCTTCTTTTATTTTTTTAGTTATGTTTACTTTTTTAGTATCTCCAACTGGAATTACTTCTTTTACGTTCTTAAAATACTCTTTTACTTCTTCAAGTGTTGGCTTTTTCATTTTTGTTTTATTTAAGTTATTAAAATAATTGTAATTGATTGTTTATTGCGTCCGGCTTGTCTTTTAACTTCCATGCCTCTATATAACCGTTTGGATTGAATTCTACTTTATACCATGGTAAATTGTGATATTCGCATGCAAGCTTGTTGTAAACCATTGTATGAGGATCGTGCCCAAACTTCTCAAACTCTTTAATAAATTCTGTATCATTTTTACGCAGAGCCATTACGTATTCAAAAGCTTCTTCGCGATCGGCAATGTTTGTAAATCCTCGGGCAAAAACAAACATAATCTTATCATAATCCGATAATGACTTAAAATTAAGTTTTGATAGTGTAGCCTGGTCGTAAATCATGACTTTAGTTTTTATACATTCTTAATCCTAAAATAGCTTTATGTTTTATTCCTCTTGCCTTTTTTAATTCGGTTTTTAAATCATCTATTTTCTTTTCGTGATGAATGAATCTAACAAGATCAAGATAATTTGTTTTAGCGAATTTCTCGGCACGTTTTGCGCTTACTTCTGTTCCTAATATTTCAGATACAGCTTCTTTTAAGGTTGTTTTCATCGGTTGCAGTTTTTGATTATCCATATAAATAATGAAACGTATGTAAGAATAGAAATTTAAGCTAATACAGTTAAAAATGTTTTGAAGTAATTTTGTTCTGTTTTCATGATACAAATATTTTTTTCTTTGCTGATTCGGTTAAAACTAAATTATTTTTTACTAAATCTTCAATTGTATTTGCTGTGGTCGAAAATAGTTTTGAACTAATATTATAAGAGAATAGATATTTTTCTTTATCATGCCATATTTGTATTAAATGAGGTGCGTGATGTTCTTTTATATCATAAACATCAAAAAATACTCTTGATTTAGCTTCTTGGTATTCTTTTAACCTTTTTTCATATTCACCAATCCAAATTCCAAAATTTGATTTATTAGGCTCTTTAAAATAATCCACTCACCATTAACAAACTTTGCCGGAACAAACATTCCAAGTGTTAAAGGCTGTTTTAGGAAGTTGGCATAAGAACGTATTCTTTCAAGCTTAGTAACTTCTGCATCATACCACATTATTTGTGATGTATATAGAGTTTCGGTAATTCCTTGATCCAAAACAAAATCAGTCATTGGCTTTAGTTTTTCCATAACGGTAAATATTAAAATTTTGAATGATTCGCTATTGCAAAAGCAACAGTTATTATAATTACAGCTATAATTGCAATTTTTATCTTGGTATTTGTTTTCATGATTATTTAAGTTTTAGGTTATTTTAAAGGGAGGCAGTTAAACCTCCCGTTTTTAATTACTGTCTTTTTTCGTGATTTTCAATATCTTCTAAAAGAGTTATTATTTCTTCTTCAGTATACTCATAAGGAATAAATCTTTTGTCTCCTTTGAATCTTACTTTAAATTCAGTCTTGCTAAATTTAATTTTTTCAATCACTCCGTTCTGTAATAAATTACCAACTAATAAAAAAGCTTCTGTGTACATAATTGTTTTTGGTTTTATATAACTGCTTAGTTGCAATTACAAAACGAATGTACAATACATTTTTGAATTATGTAACAAAAATCAAAACTTTAACATTTTTATTTTTATGTATCGTTCAATTATTGGCTTTAAGACAGTTGGAATACGTATAGTTGTTGTCTCAATACCTTTTGGGCGACCTGCGTTTTCACGTTTACCGCCTCTATTTTCTTTTAATGTTTTCGGTGGATAATTACAATACTTGCAACTTCCAGTAAAACAATTTGCTTCAAAATGAATGCAAGTACAATGTGTTTTCATTTTATTTCGTTTTAAAGTTATTTATTTCCTCCCAAACCATTTTTATAAAGCTATAAGTAACGGTTGTTATGTTGTGTTTTGATTTTAATTCGGCTTTTGATTCTTGGGTTAAATCACGCCAGTATTTTAATTCAGGACGCATTTAAAATAGTTTTTGCTGGCCAATATGGTTTTTAATGCGTTTAATAGCTGCATTATAATAATCAGGATCTAATTCACATGCTGTTAATTCAAAATCATAATCGTGGCAAGCAACAGCAATACTTCCTGAGCCTAAATGAGTATCTAGTCTTTTCATTCCGTTTTTTGCAAACTTTGTTAAAATATGCTTATAAACTTTATAAGGCTTTTCGGTTGGATGAAAGGTGTCTTGTTTATTTAATTGTGCTCTATTTACAGTAAATTGTCTTGTTACTATCGGTAAATTAGTCCAAATCAATTCCCCATCAGACATAGTTAAATCATTTTGACCTTTAAACCAAAATATCCAACTTTTAACTGGATGTAGAAATTCAGTAAAATAATTGCCTCCGAAAACTATTTGATTTTTACTTACTCTAAATAATTCTTTGAAATATTCAGCAGACGGGATTTCATTATCCCAATCTTTTTTTACATGTTCTTTACGATTATGTTTAGGGTTTTTGTTTTTAGATTTTTTTTTTCCATCTATTCCAATTCCATAAGGAGGGTCAACAATAGCCAAATCGAAATAATTATCAGGATAACGAGCCATTAACTGCATGTTATCTTCGTTTGTGATTAATAATTTATCTGTAATCTGCATAAGTTTAAAATAAAAATGCCTTTCTAAAATCGGCTACCGTCCGACGGGTAGTTTCATTTAAAAAGGCTGTTCGGTTAAGTTCTAATGTCGGACGAACTAATGTATTTCAAATATAACTAAAATTAGTTATTAAAATCGTTATTTTTAATTTTTAAATCGTATTTTTTCTTAATATCGATTAATTCTTGTTTGGTGTATTTGTAATTGCGTAACTCATTGGAAAGATTATCTAAATTTTCAACAAAAGCAATTCCGTAACGATTAATCAATCCTTTTCGATACTGAAGCAAATTTCCCGATAAAAATTTATTGCAATATGTATTACATTGAGAATGGCAGTTATCAGGATTAAACATTAAACCAGAATACATGCCTGCGCTGTAAAAGTGCCCTCCTGCTCTATCTTCTTTACTCGTATTACCACAACTAACACATGGCTTGTTTTCGTCTCTTAAACGCACCCATTTTTGAAATGAACGTTTTGCGTCTGCTTCATATTCCGAAAGCGTTTTAACACTCTCTTTCATCTTTGCTTTTTCTTCTTTCCAGTTTTTAGCTTTGACTTTTATTTTACGCTTTTCGAAGATTACTTTACCTGGTTCTGTTTGCGTAAAAAAATCATAAAGGCATGCTGGACAAAGACCGTATTCCAATTTCCATGATTCAGAACCGCACCCAGAAAATCCGATAGCTTTACCTGAACCTTTTTTGCATGTTTTCTTTTTGTGTTCGATCATAATTATTTTACTAATTCATCAAAAATTAAATCGTAAATTGTTTTAAGCAACTCCATGTTCTTATGGTTTTGACGAAAGCATTTTAGTTTTATTTCAATACCTAATTCTTCATGTTTTCCAACAACAGTATTCGGCATAATTCCGCACATTTGACCGCCTGTATATTTGTGAGGCTCTACAGATATTTCGAATTTATTTTTTAATTCAAGAATCCTTCTTTCTACATCTTGGCATTTTTCACATATACGTCTAACTTCTTTTTCGCTTCCCGCATCTTCATCCCTAAGTCCTAATTCTTTTTTGCATTTAATGCATTTGCTATCTTGGCTCATTTTTATATTTTTAGTTTATACTAATTCAATTTTTAATTCACGCATTACCTCTTGGTGTATTCTCCAGTTTACGCAAAAATCTTTTGGCACGTTTCCGTTTTCGTCAACTACATTGCAAACTATGTGTTTTTGACGATTACAAGCGATTATAACGAATAATTTTTCATGCTGGTAGTAATACTCGATTTGATATTTTTCTTTCGTTTTTAAGCCTAAATTTAAAGCATGAAGTAATTTATCTGCTCCTATACGAAAATACTCGCTTCCTATTTCTTCAAAAAGCTTTAACTGTTGGGTCATTAATCTAAAGTTATTTGAGATTTAAATAGCTGTAAACTTATTCTATATGTTTCTTTTTCAGAAAACTTAACAAAGAATGAACCGCCGTATTTGCTAATTTTAATTGGTTCACGTCCAAATGAAACACTTTGATATGATTCTTTTAACCACTCTAATAATTCTTCATTTAAATTTTCTGATTTTTCATATTCGATTATTTCTTCCAAATCATAAATACGATCTTCAAATTCTGAATCTGGTTCATTGTCCGGATGTGCAGATAAACACAATAACAATGAATTTAATTTTTGTAATTTTTCCTCTTTAGTCATAATTTATTTTTTAGATTCCCATTTCGGGCAGTTAATACAAATTTTTATTTAAATTCTACTTTATGCATTTCACAAACATATTTTAATTGTTCAATAAAAGATGGATACTGAAAATGTTCATATTCATAAATTTCTGAATTATAAAGAGACATTAAATTTTTATATTCTTCTCGAATTGTAATTATGAAATCTTCGTCAGTAACTCCGTATTGTGTATGTTCTTGCATGTTTAATTTGCTAACAATATCAAAACAATGAAAATGAGCTTTCCAATCGTAAAAATCAGAATCTAATTTATATGCTGAATAATTGTATTGAGTATCTTTTTTGATAGTAGAAAGACAAAAGTTACATCGATGATCTTTTCTTGCTTTTCTATTTTCATTTTTTAATTTAGTCCACATAATTTTACTTTTTAGTTATTAGTCTTTGTTTTTAATTAAATAAAAACCTGCATGCTTTCAAAGCTTTCACAAGCAACTGGCATTGGTTCTTGTTCTTCAAATGTACACGGATATTTATTTGGCAAACCTCTTTTTTCGATAGAGTAAGGGTACATTAATTTATCAAACTTTTTGCAACGAAACATTTTTACTTTTTTCCACTCACCATCTGCATCATTATAATCAGGATGATAATAAGGGTTTTCGAAGAACGTTTCTTTTTTAACTTCTTCCAGGTGTTCACAAAAATGACAAGCCTTTTTATTTGCTGGATTTTCATTGCAGGAATATTCATGATTTATCATAGCATGTTTTCTTTTCATTTCTTTTTTACAAAAATCACATTTGTAAATTGTTATGTTTGGGATTATTTTCATTATTCTTAAATTTTAAATTTAACACAATAACCTAAATCTCCATTCATTGGCTTAACATCAAATAATTCATCGAAGATGATGTAAAAAATTACTTTCTGCAAATTTGTAACACCGATAGCTTGAATGTATTTTGTATAACACAGTGCTTTTGATATTGGTGTATCTGATTTTTCAACAATATCATTTAAAGCAGGGAAATGACAACCATATTCTTTAGGGTCGTTTAAAATCAATTTATATGCGTTTATCGTTTGTTCATTAATTGGATGATTCATAATTCCTTTTTTATTTTCCTTTCAGAATGATTGTTAAATTTTATTTTCAGGTTTAAAAGATAAGCAGGCCTTATCCTTGCATTTAATTTTTAATAATCCGTTGGCTGTTCTATTTGATTTTCTAACACCGCAGTATTGAAAAACTTTAGAATTACATTCCCATCTTTGACGATGCTCACAATTTAAACAAGTTTCTGTTTTTTCAGGAACTGTTTCTTCGATTTCGAATAGCTTTTCCATTACTTTTTTCGATTAATACGGTCTAAATATTTCAAAGCATCTTCTAAACAATCTTTTATCGTTTCATGCCCTCCCGAATCATACAAATCAACATTATCTTTCATGATGTAAATATTGTTGTTTCCTGCGCCCCAAAACTGAAAATTAAATTCATATTTTACAGCGTATTCTTCAATTCTTTTTATTAACTCTTCCATAGATTTCTTTTTAAATTAATTTACCATGATTCTCTAAAACATTGGCTTGGTGTAAATCCGTCATTAAAATATTCCAATGCTTTATCTTCATTTATTTTGACTTCTGAAGTGCTAACGTTTAACTGTTCAGATACGTATTTTTGCAATTCATTAAGCCAATTTTTAAAATGACCACAATCACTGCAATCATTAGTGGGAAATATTCCGCAACATGTTTTCATAATTTAGTTTTTAGGTTTATACTTTATTTTCCAAATTCCGATATCATAATTAATTTTAGCACTTAAACGTGTTTCGCTTAATCTCAAAATAGTCACGTTTTTAATTTGAGTGACGGTAATGAAGTTTACAGCATCAGAAAGTGTCATGTAGTGTATTTGGTGTTTCATGGCTTTCTGATTTTTTGCTTTACAGAAATAATTGAATTGACATTTATTTTATCAACGAATTGAATCGGCTTAGAAATCATCTTTTTAGCATATTTTATAAAATACTCTGTCATCCATTCGGGGTAAGTAGCTTTATTATCCATTCGATTATTCTTTTAGGGTTAGTAATTGCTTTTTCTTTATGTTCTTTGTCGTGACAATCTTTGCATAATGTAACCAATAAATAATCAGGGTAATCCCAAGCCATTCTGTCGTAATCATAATAAGCTATGTGATGAACTTGCAACTGTCTTTCTGAATTATCGCATAAGCATTCAGCGCAAACGAAATTATCTCGTTCCATTATTTCAAACTTTTTACGTAACCATGCTGAGGTTTTTAATTGGTCCTTGTATTTGATATTTTAAATTTTAAAATGGAACGTCTGCATCATCGTTGTAATCTTCTCCAAAAGCATCAATAGGATTTACTTTTGGCAATTCTGGTCCAGAATCGTTAAATTCTTTTATTTCCGTTTCTTCTTCCCACATTACAAATCTTGGAGCTTCTTGTCCCATTACATAATAACGACCAGATGGTATGTGATATTGAAATTCAACTTGGCCCCCAATTTCACCCTGAAATTTCATTTTAGTCTTAAGATTTTCAAAAACGGTTCTCGGCTCATTATTATCATCACCAAAGAATCTGTAAATACTAAATCCGTCATGTGTTTGGTTTCTGAAATCTGAACTTCCAGATACATCATAAAGTGTTGGCGATCCATATAGGCCAGAAGCATCCTTTTGCATTTTTGTAGGATGGGCCACCAAGAAAATAATTACGTTGTTCATTTGAGCGAACATTGTTAGCTTTGTTAGGACCTGATTAATTTGGTCCAACTTATTCCCTTTTCCATTAAATCCGAGCTTGTTAAAAGCATCAATTACAAAAATATCTATTCCGTAATTAAACAATTGTTCTTTGAATTTTTCAAATAGCCAATCCCAAGTTGGAAATTCTCCGTTTTCGGTGCCAGTTAGATAAATTTTTTCTTCGGCCCATTCGTGGTATTTGGCGATATCGTAACGATTAACTCTTTTGCAATCTTCATTATCTCTCCAAAAATTGGCCCCGACTGATTTTTCAATGAACGTAGTATGATGTAATGCGAAAGGATGATGTTCAGGACTGAAAAATGATGCTTTCATATTGTAATCTCGGACCAAATTTAAAACGTACCATTCTGTAAAATTAGACTTCCCATGTGATGGTATTCCAGTTCCTGTAATCAAGTGGCCACGCATAACAGAAAATATTTCTTTAAGAGGTCCAAAGCATGAATGTTTAGGATAAATAGTTTCGGGCAATCCATTTTCATGCAGGGCCACAATATCATCATAACAATCCGAAACTTTAAAAGTTCCTGCAACTGGATATTTTACTGTATTTCGAATTGTTTTTTCTAAGACTCCGTTTATCAGGTCCTCGTTTGCGTCTTTACCCTCAAAAATAATTCTCTCACATCTGTAACGTCCTAAACGCTGAGCTATCTTTTCGGCTACCTCATCGCCTTTTGAATCGTTATCAGTAGCTATATAGAATTTTTTAATATCCTTGATGTAAGTCTCTGAATTTATCCAATAATTATCATTGTCATTGGCCCCGTTCGGAACAGATATACAGTTTTTAATCCCAATCTCATAAAGTGAAAGAACATCAATTTCTCCTTCAACAATATAGCATTCATCTTGGCCTATTATTGAATTTAAATTGTAAAAAATAGATTTGGCGTTTTTTGATTGCGTGAATTTTTTACCTCCTGATCTATATTTTTTATTTACAAGTGTTTCGCCCTCGAAATAATTAAAAACAATATTATTTACTTCTTTACTTAGTTGAGGTTGATAATATTTTTCCTCAGTAATTTCAAAAGCCTTTAATGTGTATTGCTGTATTTTACGTCCCTCAAAATATTTAACCACTTGGTCTGAAAGCTGAGTATAATTTTTCCAATTCTGGGTAGGCAAAGTAAAATTTTCTTTTTCTACTTTTCTTTCAATACTTTCTTTGAAAAACAATCCATCACAATGGAAACACTTAGCTACTCCAGAATTAAAATTAATATAAAGGCTTTTGTCCGATTTATTTTTTCTTTCTGGACCACAAACAGGACATTTTAATTTTGCTGTTCCTGAAACCTTATTTGTAACTATCAGGTCCCAATTATGAATATTACTCATGATCTTGGTCTTTTTGGGTCGGTTGGACTTTTATACAATTGCTTAACTAAATTTTCTTTAATCCATTCAGCTCTAAAGCCACCCCAAGAATTAATAACACATTCTTTAAGTACATCATTAATGTTTTTTCCTGATTTTGATACTTCATTTTTAAAATTATCAAACGCGGTTACTGTATTTGATAGCCTCTTTGATTTCCTTACAGCTATCCAATCGGATACTAATTGTTTTTCGGCCCCCAAATCTATCAATGAATCAAAAAATTTAAAAGGCAAAGCCTTATTATTTTCTTTTATTACATTTACAGTAACAGTATCATTTACATTTACAGTAACAGTATCATTTACAGTTGGATTTGTTGAGGTTTGTTCAACACTTTCAACACTTGTTGGATTTGTTGAGGTTTGTTCTTCTAATTTTAATGCTCTCAATTCTGCTGAACGCTTTCCTGCACCACTTCTTTTAGCCTTAACTTCTTCAAATTTAATAAGGTCCCTTTTTAACTGTAACTCTATTGGCTTCCAAGCTGTCAATACTAATCTATCCTCCAGTATAGGATTTTTATCATTTACATATTCTAACAAATGATTAAATAAAATTCCTTTTTCTTCATTTGTTAAATGCTCTATGCTTTTTATTAGATCAGCATACAAAACGAATGATTTTTTATTCTCGGCCATTATTTACCTCCTTTCATTTTTGATTGAATATGAAGTAATGTGCCTATAAATGAGTGGAGTTCTTTTTTATTTAAATTAATACAAATTTGATTAGACAAATGGCTTTTTAAAAAGTCTGTTCTTTCTATGCCAATGTTTATAGTGTCCGAATCTAATTCTAATGCGTAAATATCATATTTTACATCTTCTGAACCAGATAATTGAGAAGTTAAAGTGTGTTTCATTGTAAATTAATTTAAGTTAGTAAAAATAAAAAATCCATAATAGTTAGGGCTAAATGTGAGAGCGCCCGCCCTATTATGGATTAAATTTCTTTATATTTTGCATTGGCTCTCACCTCAATACTTAAGACAAATATAGTCAATTATTTCAATTGAAAAGCTGTTTTTGGGTTATTTTTTTTCGAATGTTTTTTATAATAATCATCTGCTTTGCTGCCTCCATAATTATCGGATGCGTCCTGATAAGTATTAATAATTTGATTTTTTTCAGTTTCTAAATATGAATTTGCACAAATTAAACAGTTTGTAATTGCCTGTTTCGCTATTTCATAATATTCATCTTCTAGCATTGTTTCTAAGTCTGAAATATGCTGTTGCATTGCTGTTTTCATAATTAATTTTTTGGTTTAACTTACTTTAATAATTCGGGGTTTGTCGTGTATGTTTCCGATTACTTCCATTTGTAACGGGTCGTATATTTCAATTAAATTAATAGTGGTTTCTCCTTGTAATAATTTCCAAACTAACCTTCCGTCTTTTGAATATCTAATCTCCTGACCTTTTTTACCATCATAATAAGAAATTATATCCCCCTCGAAAACTTTAGTTCCGTTTTTATCGGTTAAGCCTGTGAATTGTCCTACTGATTTTGCCACAACAGGTAAAACTTCTAATTCAAGTGTTTTTGTAGTAGAATAATTATCATGCAAATTACTCGCCCACATATCTTTTGTTGCTATTAAAGTGTTATTATCTAATTTAATCAGATCTCCTTCAATAAATTTTCCATTATCGGTTCTTTTTCCTCTGAAAATAATTTCTCTCATTTTAAATTTGTTTTTGGTTGTTTATTTCTATTTCTATTTCCCTTAAAAAAGCTAAATCTGAAGGTTCAGGAAGTCTTATTCCAACTTCATGTGCTGACCAATCTAAAAACCTTTCAGTACAAATTGACATTTCTTTTGTGTTGAGGTCTGCAGTCGATCGCCATTTTTGCTGAAACACTCCGAAAACATTTCTTTCTCCATCATCAAAATATTCTGGACAAACTATTTGCTTAAAAATTATCTGTTTTACTTCTTCGGGCGTATATCCTGTATTTAAGGCAAAATATCCAAAAAGTAAGTGTATGTAGTTGTTTTGAGAATATGTGCGCTTATTTAGCTTCTTTTTAATCTCAAAGTCGCATCCTGAAGCTATTAATTGATTTAAGTAATCTTTTGCTTTTTGATGATCTATTTTTGATTTTCCTTTGAACCACATAATCAGAAGTTTTTAACAGTCTTAAATTTAATTAGACCATCATTAGAGATTTTCTTTAAAGTAACTATTTTTTTATAAGTTTCTTTTCCGTTAATATCTGAAACAGTGAATACTTCGTAAACTACATAATTACTCCATTTTCTGTGTATCCATTTTTTTAAAAAGTCTATCATACAAAAAGAAATTCTTCGTTTTCGTCTTTTTCTGATAGAATGTGTTTTCCTTCGCATTCAAAAGATTCTTGTTCGTATTGGTCGTTAATTTGTTTCATAACTACTGAATTAAATTATTATCTTTTCTGTTTAAAATTTCTTTTATACCATTCTTTTTTTTGCAAAAAGTACATTTAACAACTTGAATGCTTCTGCTCCATCTAGATTGTTTTGTAATAATCTCGACTGTGTTTATTGATCCGCAATAACTACAGTCAACTTTTTGATTAATTGAACCCATAATTTTTAGTTTAGGTAAATTTTAAAATACCAATTAATAACAGTTGATTTTGTTTCTTTTTCAGGTAAACTTCCTTTCTCTGGAATAAACTTTTCCAAAAGAGCCTTGTTGTTTTTAGCGATGAGGTTTTTCATGATTTAAAAATTTACAGTACAACAATATACGGCATTCCGCCAGGTAAAACAGACCACATTTCTCTAGGCATTAAAAATTTGACTTTATTTAAAGAAATACCCAAAGTTATCAATTGATCCATTGTTGCATATAGATCGCTCCATTGATTTCCATCTTTATCATTGCACATATTTAAAAAACTCATTCCTCCGCCTAATTCCTTTTTAAATTCTTCAGGTAATTGATTAAGCATTTCAGAAACGTTCTGTTCGTTTTGTTTCAATCTTTCGGGATGAAAACCAACATTGGTTATTACACCTTGACCTAATATGTAATTTTCGGTTGATTCTCCTTGTTCAAACATACATTCTAAGAATATACGATTTACATTTTCTGCGGTTAATTTCATTTTGTTTAAGGTTTTAATTGTTTTTAAGTGATTTTATGCGCCAAATTCCAACGCTAATAATTAATCTCATTTCTTTAGCAAATACAGGATCTGTAAAATTCAACTGTATTAATTTATCTGAATTCGAATAATAATCAACAACACAACAATTATGCGTTTTGTAAACAGATGAATGTTCTACTTTTTCAATTTGAAATTTGCTCATTTTGTTTGGTTTTAGATGGTTGTTGCTTCTTTTATTAATTCTCTACATTCATCTTCAAAACTTCTAAGTAGAAATGGCGCCGAATTGCCTAATTTTAAATCAGCTATATGTGATAAAGATTCTTTAATAATATTTATAGATTCTTCGTTTTCGTCTTTTTCTGATCGAACGTGCTTTACTTCGCATTCAAAAGATTCTTGTTCGTATTGGCCGTTAATTTGTTTCATTTTGAAATGGTTTTAAATAGTTAAAATCAGCTTCGTTGTAGTCTTTTTGTAATTTATCTATTGACTTTTGTAATGCAATAATGATGTCTTGATGAAGTTCTTTGTCATGGTCAATTAAATACCTTCCGTAAGTTTCTCTATCTTTCCAAAACACATTAGGTGCATTTGGTTCTTTTATTTTTAAAAATTGCTTAATGAAATTAGGTACAAATCCTTTTTCTTTTGAACAATCCCAACTTAATTGCCTTATAATTTCATATCTATATTCAATTTCTTGAAGCAGTTTTTGTTTTAAACCTAAGAACTCTTTTTCTTTATTTGTTTCCATTTTTAAGACTGTATTTTGATGGATAATTAAATGAAATGTCATTCGGATCGGTAAACATCATTTTATAATGATACTCGTAAGCACTTCCTTTCTCTGGAATAAACTTTTCCAAAAGAGTTTTGTTGTTTTGGGTGATTAACTTTTGCATGGTTGTTTAGTTTAAAATTAAACATTCTTCAAATATCATCCCAACAACAATCTCTTTGTGTTCGTGTTTTGGCGACCAAGATTTCATTAAAGCTTTTGCATATAAAAAAGCATTTTCTTTCCAAGTTCCCTCAACATCTTCTTTAAATGAAATTTTACCACCTGAGTAGAATATTTCATTAAATTTTTCCATTCCCTTTTTTGGGTTTCTTTTTTTTGCTTCTTCAAGTAATTCTGGAATAGTATCCAATATTGAAAAAGCTAAATTTTCTACTTTAGGGAAATTAAATTTTGATAAGTCCATTTTGTTTAAGGTTTTAATTGTTTTTAAGTGATTTTAATTTCCATCTACCAATTGTGTTTTGGTCGATCATATCATTAGAAAAACTAATTGAAGTATAATGATTGTGTGTGATTAAATTTATTGTTCTGTAAAATTGAACTAAACAAACTTTATCGTATTGTGAATAATAAACTGATTGCTGAATTATCATTTTGTTTGTTTTTATATTGTTGTTGATTCTTTGATTAAGTCTTGAATTGATTTTCTATATTCAGGTTTTAATGTTGCAAAATTTGATATTTCTATAAGTTTTTGCAATAATTCAGGAGCTTTTGAAATAAGTTTTGCGTTTGATAAACATTCTTTTTCCGTATGCCCATAAGCATTTGAAACTAACATTTTGTTATCTAAATCAGACCCTACAGATTGCATGTAAAATCCACTTTGATTTAATGTTATATTTTCGTGTAAATCCCATTTACCTTCTGTACCTTTAAATTCCATATTTTTAGTTTTTAGTTTATATTTCTTGTGCTATTTGTTCGTCTATTTGTTCTCTGATTGATTCTGAAAGCAAATTAGTAATATCTTCGCCTTTGTGCTCTATTCGTTCTCCAAGAAAACCGCCTTTATAGCCTGTTTCTTCTTCGGGTTCTTCGTAAGTTCCGAATACTTCTATTAGAACTCCGTTAAAATAAGTTGAATGACTTTGCATGATTAATAATTTAAAAATTCTTTTCTAAGCCTTTTTAAATAAAGATATTTAAAATTAGCTTCGTTTAATTTTTGATCTAACTTTGTAATAAGTATTAAAAGAGCTTCGTTTATTATGTTAGGAATCTTTTTAGTAACTAATTTTCCTTTTTCCATATTCGCGTAGTTGGATTGATTTATTTTAAGTCTTTCGGCTAAATCGCATTGTTTCATTCCTACTTCTTCGCGAACTAATTTTACATGATTCATTGTTAATTTCATATAATATATTTTTTTATTGTTGTACAAATATATGTAAAAAATATATACAAATTACAAAACATATAAATTATTTTAATATTTATTTTTTACCAATAAAAAACCCTGACTAATCAGGGCTGTTTAGTTTGGATTCTACCGTAATAAATTTTTCTTTAATCGGATAATGGCTGTCGATAAATTTTTGTAGCCTTATTTGATTTACATCTTTTTTTAAAGACAATGTATTTATCATGTTGTTATCTCTGTTTGCTTTTTGTTCTGCTGTTAATTTCATTTTGTTTTAGATTAAAAAAGAATCATTTTTACGTGATGCTTTTAGGTTTGTGTTTATTATGCTAAAATGGAAGCGAATCCTCGTCTGGAATTTCATCAGAGCCTTCTTCAAGTGGCTTTTGAATTTGTTCGGATAGTTTCATGTTTCCAAAATAATGACGTTCTTCTTTTGTGGCATCTTTAAAAGCCGTCTGAATTGATGCGTCATTTCCGAATTGGTCTTTTTCATCATTAATCCAAACTTTTACATTTAGATAAATTTTACCATTTTCATGTTTTGAAAAAGCCTTGTCTCCTTTTTTAGCTAATTCTAATAATTTTGAGAAGTCTAGGCTTCCGTAAAGTAATTGTGACATAATTTAAAACTGTTTTTTAGTTTGTAATAATTTTACGTATTCATCCCGCTTTTTAACCGCAATAGGCAATCTTTCTTCAATGAATTTTATTCTGTTTTCGTCTCGTTTTACGATTATTTCATGCCACATTTCCTGTCCTTTGAATATAATGTAATTAAAAAAACTGCATTGTTTAGAATTGCTGCACAACATTTGATATTGCATTTGATCTATGTATTTTTTGTCAATTGCCTTTTCTCCTTGAGCAACCAATTTAAAAAACTTCTTTGCTTTGGGACATTTAATTTCTAAACATGATTCAAAATAAATTCCGTCCGGACTTGCGCCTCCAAAGTCTTTGTAAGGAAAGAAAAAAGCTTCTTCAACATCTATAAAGTCCATTGATTTAAGCTCTTTGAATTTTCTAAATGCCATAGGCTCTAAATCAATTCCTCTTTGCATATCAAATGAAACAAATCTATCATCCTCATCTTCCCCAAAAACAATTTCACAAGCCTTCTCAAATGCATAATTTTCTCCAGTCAATCCTAAGCCTTGCACGCCTAATATTTCGCTTATCCTGGATGCTGTAAAACGTCCTAAACGTATTTCATACCATTCATCACTACGCTGTTGGCTCATAAGCTAGATATTTTTGATAAACTTCTTCGGTAAGTGTGTATTTTGATTCTATCTGTTCACGTGTAGCATTTGCAGTCTTCGCTGGTTTAAAATTAGCTTCTGTAAATTCAGGCTTTGTTTTTGCCTTTGGCTGTACTGGTCTAATTCTAACTCCTTGTGTTGTTACACCTTTCATTTGAACATTTTCATCTACATAAAGCTCTATAATAACATTGTTCCAGTCTTGAACAAAAGAGCTTCCTGTAAATTGTTTTACTATTTTTGAATTAGTAGCGTTTAAAACAAGAGGCTTTATATTCTCCACAAAATAAGCTATATTTGCATCTATTTTTTTTCCTGCTACTTTAGCTCCTTTCTCCTGTTTAACATGCTTAATTGTGAATATCAAAGATTTTCCTTGTTCAATAAAATCTTCTAAATCTGCGCTTCCTAAATGATCGCTTTTAAATACGTTTCTGTAGTGGTCTTTTTTCGATTCCATTTTTGTTTTTGTGTTGAGGTTTAAATTATTTAATTCCTGTGTAATGAAATGCATGAAAAACTAATAGTCCGCTTCTCATTTGAAAAGTTGAAATATATTTTCTTTCTGTTACCATGTATTCATGAATTTCATGGCCAGTTCCAAAAATTTCAATAATACATGTTTCTGAACTTGAATTATCTGGGTTTACCAAACACCATAAATATGGCATTTCTTGTTGATTTTGAATATACAATATTTGGTAGCCAAAAGGCAATTTAATTTCTTGTCTATCCTTTATTTCTAAAGGGTACTTGAATATTTTTTTCATAATTAAAATCTAAATAAATCGTTTCTAGCATTCACTCTGAATACTTTTAATTGTAGTTTAATTTCGCTTTGATAATAATAAACAGTTTCAATTGACGAAATAAAGCATTCTTTTGCTGTTTTAAGGCGTTGTTTTAGGTTTTTAAGGGTTAGTGTTGATTTTTGTTTTATTCGGCTGTTGTAGTGGATGAAAATGTCTGGTTTCATATTTATGACAGCTGATATTTTGGCTTATCGTTTTCTGTTTCAAAAAGTTTTGTATAATCCATTACGTTTGGAATGTTATCCAATTCGCAAAGATATTCTACTACAGCGCATAAGCCTTTGAATTGAGCTTCTTTATTTGATTTACCAGATTCATAGTCTTCTCCAATGAAGTTTTTAAGAAAATGGCTTTCTATTTCAAATAATTCATCTTGATTATATCCATTATACTCATATGGAAGCCTTTTTGCTGGATATGCATATACAGTTCTAACTATTCTATCATAATCTACGGTAATTGCATTTCCAGTATATTCAGACCATTCATCCGTATTATCACATATATTACCAACCGCGCACGCTTCACAATTAAACGCATTTAATTGGTTTCCATGAAATGCATTATACAATTTACTTACTGCATTATCAAATCTTTCTGTTGTTTTCATTTTCGTTTAAGGTTTAAAAATTAATTAATTGTTTTGTGTTTCTCTGATTCTGATTCATCATTTTTGTATGTTCTTGATGGAGTAACCTGCATCATTAAAAAAGCAACTAAAAACCACCATCCAGAATTGTTTAAAATGAACACCACATATCCTGTAAGAATTAATACCATAACGCAATAAACGTAATAGCAAATAAAAACCCAGTTAAAGTCTAGTTTCATACTCTTTTGCTTTTTCGGTTAATATTTTTTGTGCCATTTCTTTAAAAGTTGTTTTTTCTTTTACCGCTTTAATAGTCAAAATCTCAATGACTTTTTCGTCTAAATGAATTTGTTTTGCTTTCATTTTTATATATTTAGTGTATTGCAAATATACAGTATATTTTTAATATAACAAGTATTATATTAAATTTTAACACAAATAAAAAATCCCTGCTCAATCAAGAACAAGGATTTTTCCCAAAAACAAAAATTTCATGTTAACCTTAAACCTAAAAAAATCAGGAAACCACCCTGAGTAATTAAAAATATTATTTATGAAGTAGTGCAAAGATACTAAAAAGTAGTTAAGTTTTTATATTTACGATAAAAATAATAAATAACGGCTATTGGAATTAAAAACCAAAGCGGGTTAAACAAGTTAAAAGGCTCTTTTTCTGCTTTTTTTGATTTGTTTTCTTTTGTTGATGTATTTACCTGATCAACTGATTTTTGTTCTTTCTCCGCCTCTTTTTTCAATTCATCAGTTTTATTTACAAGTTCAGTTTGAGTATTATTTTTTTTAGTTTCAGTTTTTACAATTTTCTTGACGTTGTTTAAAACAACCTTTGTACCGTCTTTTTCGATAACATAAGCTTCTTTTGCCGGGTCTTCTGGAGAGTAAGTTGTTTCGGTTGTAACCGATTCATTTTTATCGTCAACCTTTAGTGTATTTTCGGTTTTGACATTCGTTTCGGTTTGTTTTTCTGTAACTGAATTATCGGTTATTTCTGTTTTAGTTTCCTCTTTTTGTTTTTCTATTTGAACTTTACGCGAACTGCAAGACAAAAAAAGCCATACTAATGAAAGTATAGCTGAAATTATAAGTATTTTGAATATTGTTTTCATATTGATGTTCCTCCTTGTATCATGATATTGAGTTTAAAAATTTAGCATAATATCCTGCTATTAATTGCGCTTTGTCCGTGCCGTTTATAATTCTTCTGGCATTAACTGGATCTGAAATTTTATCATTAAAATAGTTGCTTAATCTTTTTCCAGTATATAGCCCAGTTAACATTCCGTAAAATGTAGCCCAAATAGATGGTTGCATTTGCAAAAGTAATTCAGGTTTATTTACAAAATCCCAATTGTTAGGATTTGATTTGGTAAGTTTTAAATAATTATCTCGCCAGGTATTTTGAACATGCCCTCGTCCATAATAAATATGCGGAACGTCTGTGTAAATTCTGCCATCAATCCAAACACGTTTCCCGTATTTATAATTTTTGCCCTTTCCAATTTCCTCAATAGGTTGCATTGTACCGCCTACTTCATGCCATACTGTAGCTAATATATAAGCTAAATATCGATTATCGGTTAATTTTTCTTTCTCAAATTCATCAAAAATAGCTTCAAATCCTTCTACTTGTTTTTGTGATAATGATTTTAACCCAAATTGTTTTTTAATTTTTTCGTAAGTTTCTTTCCTGTTTATCATTTCTTTAGGTTTTCGTGATTTATTTTTTTAAGTGATTCTTTGAATTTATGATAAGTAACTTCTGGGCTTTCTTTTTCTTTAGCAACAAGCTTTTCAAAAATTTCATCACCTCTTTTTAAAGCGCATTCAATAGATTGTAAAATTAATTTTCTACATTCCAGTTCTTCATTATATGGCTCTATAAATACAGAATTACACATAAAATTATTTTTTTGATTCAACCAATAGTTCAATCATTTTATCCATTTTATTTACGAACTGATTATAGGAATTACAAACGTTAGTCAACTGTTCGTTTGAACTTCTTAGTTCGTTTATAAATAATTCGTTTTTAGCTTCAAGTCTTTTATACAAATCCTCGTGTTTCTTATATAAAAAAACTATTACTCCTGAAAGTACAGTAATTACAATTATGCAACCTGTTGTCAGGTCTATAAAATTATGAGCAAGCTCAGCGGTTGGACTTGTAGCTACCTGTAGAATCATTTTTTAACCATTTTTTTAATACCAATAATTGCGAATATCAACAAAGTTACTGAAAAAACAGTTATCTCATACAGTTGTCCATAAAGCTCGTAATATTTTGGTGAAATTTCGTTACATAATATATTGCCAATATTTATAAAAATCATAGCTATTGGAAGGTGTTTAGTCAAACCGCAGTACCTTTTATTAAAATAAAATCTCTCAATAAAAATAATATCGCAAGCTATAGAAAAACCTCCAGAATTACCCCATGTAACATAATCAAAATTACATCCAAACCATGGAATTACAATAGACAAAACACTTACTCCCATCATTAAATATAGGAGTAAGTGAACTGTTTGATTTAAAAAATGTTGAAAGTATTTTTTCATTTTTATGGTTTTGGCGGGTTTTTTATTCCTCCAGCTCCTATATCGTCTGGAACATCAGCAACTGCATTTTTTTCTTCTTTTTTTCTGTTTAGGTATTTTTTTAAGAATGCCAGAGCCAGTTCATTACCTCCTAGCCCAATAATAAAAGCACCGAATGCTGTAGGGACATAGTTTGTCAATTCAAATCCAAATCTGATAAATACTAACACCAATAATAATCCTGTAACAACTTGAACTAAATTTACCGGATAGCTTTTTAGAGTTGTTAAATGGTTTCTAATTAGCGTAGCTAATACCTGACCAATAACTGACCATATTATCCATGCCAAATAACTAGAAAATAAAACATTACCTAATAACTCTAATTTAAAATTTTGCATAAATGTTTCCATAATTATTTTCCGTAAACTGTTAAATAAACCTCTGTTCCTGCAACAGCGTGTAATTCCAATCCTTCTGCAGTACTTATCAGCAGTGTATTTGTTGTCTTACTGTCAACTAAAGTTACCGTAAATGAAGTTATTGATTTAGCTGTAACTCCGGGAATAGGGAGTGTTGTTGCTCCTGCTCCGTTCAAAAAGGCTTTAACTTCCCAATCAACAATACTTGTAAATCCTGCTCCGGATATATCAAACGTTACTGTACTGCCGGAAGTTGGAGCTGATCCCCTCCAAACCTTTGAATAGATATTACCGTATTGCTGTTGCAGATATGATTTAAACAAAAACCTGCCAGCTCCGGTAATATCTGTTGGTTTTATAACGGTTGTTCCATTATCAGCAAGCGTTGAAGAACTATCAAAAGTCCAAAACTCTGTTGGGGAATCCCACGGTATAGAAACTCCTAAAACTGCAATTGCTCTACCGTCCTGCCATGTTGCTTGACCATACATTTCAGATCTTGTGCCAAATGTGGCAAAAATATAAATAGACATTTTAACTTTTTTTTAATTATATACTCTAATTTCTATTGTTGAACCATTTGAAGAACTTCCAAAAATTCCATCAGTCAATACATCTGTACTGCTTTTAGTTTGATATTGAATTGCATTTACAGAATTCCATAAAAAAGACATTTTATCGGTCTGCGAAGATCCTTGATTTAAATGTCCGAATAAAGCGGTTTTGCCTGTAACAAAAGCCCCTGTTAATGTGGCAAGATAAACACCAGTAGTACTTCTAGACCAAACTATCGTGCCTCCTAAAGTGTTTTCTAAAACTGTTGCTGTTGGTGCAGATGTTCCGGTCTGAGTTAATAAAGCCGTATAAACTTTATACGGTCTTATATCTGTGTTTGTTGCTGATAGATTACCGCTTGCATCGGCAACAACTATTCTGTTTCCTGTTCCAGATAATCCGTTTATTCTGAAAACTCCGGTACTTGAAAAAGAGCCTCGTAAATTTGTGTTTGTAATAAAATTAATAGGTGTATTCCCGCCATTATAAATATCAAAACTTGTGTTGTCGTTACTTATATATGCCTTAAAAACGTCATTAGTTTTGAACTCAATAAGCCCACCGCCAGCACCATTAATAGATAAAGTTTTAAATGTTCCATAAGTCGTAGGGTTTGTACCTAAACCGACATTACCATTATCTGCTCTAATTCTTAAAACATCTAAAAAAGAACCAGCAGGCTCATATTTTGATCTAAACAAAAAATCTGCCTGTGTCTGTGTTCCTGCCGCCGCAGTGTTAAAAGTGGATCCGCTTGCATTGCTTTCTATAGACATATACCTACGGTTTGGATCCAGCTCTGAAAAACCTGCACCATAAGAATAAACGCCTTTGTTCATAACGTATATATCTCCCCTGTTTCTCCAGTTACCGCCGTCAGAATCTATAGCATAATTTGTCTGTCCTCTTTGGATATTTTCAATCTTTAATCCATAATTATTAGTTATGTTCCCGTTTACCCCTTTTGTTCCACCAACATCTTTAATTAAAACTCCGTGAGCATTTGTAATAGTTCCACTGCCTGTGTGGGTGTTATAAGCGAAAAATCCAGTAAAACCATACGCATCAGTTAAGTTTCCAGAAGCATTATAAAGCATTCTTGACTGATAAGACATGAAATGATTATTGTTTACCGAACCATTCATTTCCGTGGAAACATCAAAAACACCAAATCCATCACCGCCTACTGTTGGAGTTAAAATCGAATAATCATCTATTATGTGTTTATCTAAAGATGTTATTGTTTTTGATACCGCTATAGCCTGTCCGTATGTTGTTTTAGCTGTGCCAAACTGAATTCTATCAGTTATGCTTAATATACCTGATTTGCTTTCATTGCCTGTAGTATGTATTACATTTGCATCAATCTGACCTAAACGAGTGTCAATTCCAGCCAAGTGCGAACCTATAGATTGCGTTGAATTTGTATAGTTTGACGGAACATATGGAATGGTTACATTTATAGGAGCAATCTTGCTAACACTTCCGTCTGCTTCATTTGTGCTTAAAAAATTAACACTTGTAACTGTTGCAGGAGTTTTAATTTTAAGCGTGTTGGTTGTCGTGTTTCCAAAAGTTGGATTCTGCAATGTCTGAGCTTGCAAAAATCCTGTAATGAATAATAATAAAAAAAGTATTTTTTTCATGTTATATAAATTGAAATAAATCGTTTAGTGATGCAGGAAATGTTATTGTTATGTTTGAACCAGATTGCGACCAATCATTTCCGTTTAAAATTACTCCGTTCCAAAAAACCCCATTGGCTAAAATAGTTGTACCTAATGGGAATACGGTCTGACCTGATGTCGCGGTAATCTGCAATTTTGGGAAATTACCTACTGTTGATATTACTGAATTAATATAATCAACATTATAATATAATTGCCCTGTTCCGTCAACCGTAAAAGAACCTCGTTTATTTGCTAAAACTTCAAATTGGCTTGCTTCAACCCAATTATTTCCATCCCATTGCCATAATTGAACAGGCGAACTATCAATGTTATCAATCTGCATATAAAAATCTGCATAATTATATGTTGCAGGAGGCGTTACGTTTGGGTTTGGAACACCTGTATAAAGCTGTACACCATTATTTGAAAGATCATCAAAATTTTGTTTTAAAGAATTAATTGCGCTTACTAAATCATCTGTCAAATCAGTTGTTAATAAACTTAAATCGCCCATGTTATTATTGGCGAAATCGGTCATGAACTTTAAAACAGGATTTAAAACGGCTGCGGTAATTTCATTATTCCCATTTGTTATAATGAAAGTGTTTAATTGATTAATAACGTCGCTATATGTTGGTGTAGCCATTTCTAAAAATTATTAAAGTCGTTATTGAAATCATTATTAAAATCCCCATGAGGTACAAAAATAATATCCTGAAATAAATTATCAAAATCAGATTTATCTCCGGCATAAATAAAAGGCATCTCGTCCTCTAATGCATCAGGATTTGAATTTAATTTAATTAAGGCACCTCCGTCATTGTTTTGAACATCATATGTGTAATTAGAAGATGTTAAACCAAATTCAAATCCGTAAATTTCTATTGTTCCATCATATAATTGTGTAGCTGCAAAATAATCAGCGTAATCAATCTGATTTAAAATACATCTAGTTTCTTCTGAAACTCCTAAAACAGCAATATTAACATAATGATTGTATTGAGGGATATTGTTTGAAACTGTTTTATCAAATGCTCCGAAAATTGAATTTGCATTTTCGCCCACCTTAAACATAAATCCACTTTTCCCCGAAATCAAATTAAAAATTATACTGTATCTGCAATTGTATGAATCATCAATATTTGTTTGAGGAGTTAAAATCTGTTTGTTCAAAACATCTTGGCGGTTTAAAAGCACAATCTGCTGATAGTAATTTTTTACTACAGGATTACACGATACATCTAAACCTTGTATTAATTTTTCACAGCTCATTATCCTATATTTCTTCCTTTGAATCCGTAACCTTTTGCCTGAGTTCCTTCTGAACATTTTTTTGCACCGCAACCGCATTTGTTTTTTGGACAATGATCGTAATCAAATATTGTTTTATTTGAACAAATAAATTGTTGAGTTCTTTTAAATTCAATTCTACCCATGTTACGGTACTTATCTGCAAATGTTTCTAATTCTTTTAATGACTTTGGGATTGAAAATTCATTTGTTTTTGTAACCACTCCGTTGGGAGTATCTGAAAATCCATTTAATATAACATAACGAGAATAAGAATACATTGCCAGTATTTTATAAACACCCCCAAATGGTCGTTGTTTTGAATCACAATCTAAAAAAGTTCCTCCTTCTAATAATTGTTTTTTTTCTGCATAATTTACAGGCGGTTCTGGTTTTGGTTCTGGTGCATCTTCATAAGCTTTTACCTCAACTTGAATCTGTTCTATCTCATACCAAAAATCACAAAACAATTCAGCCAAATCATAGTTTGATGCTTCATTTTCTGAAATACATAATTTGTTGCTGTCGCAATGCTGTGCGACCGTACCAATACAATTATACTGAAGGCGTGATAGGTTCATCTGTTTCTATTTTTATTACTGGTATAATTTTACATGGATAGCCCAAATAAGTAATAGCCTGTTCTAATTTGCTTCTTTCTTCTTCGGTGTTCTCTGTATAGAATTTTTTCATTTCTATGTATGTAGACGAACTCTGACCGAAAATAGTATCTTCTGATTTAACCAAAGGTTTAGGTGCGTTATTCGCCGCCCCGATAATTTTGTCCTCAATATTAATTACAGTTTTTTCAAACATTTTTTCGTCTAACTCAGACTTAACCTGTTTTACTGTAATTATTTTTTCAATATCATCTGAGCTTTCAACAGAAAGATAATAAACACCTCCTGCGTTTTCAGACCCTAACCATGATCTAATTGAATCTTCTGTTTCCTTTTCCTTTTCTTCATCAAGTCCAGCTACAACAACGTAAGTTTTACCTAAAAATCCAGTTCTGAATTGACGATTAATATACATAGAAATTCTGAATTCTGTGTCTAGATCATTAAAAACTGCATCAAAAGGAGATAAAGCATATTTAAATTCAGGAGTTAGGTTTAAATAATAAACCTGTCCTCTATAATGAGGGAGCATTAAACTTAAATCTTCAGTTTCTTCTTCAGTTTCTTCGAAATAATCAGTCTTAATTTGTGACAACAAAATTTTTTCATCTGTTGTATATGGCCAATACCATTGCGTAACTGTTTTTTTACTCAAAAAGCCTTTGTTTTCGCAGAAATCTTTAAATACAAAAATACCATCATTACCATTTTCATCCTCCTTGCCTTTACGCGTTTTGGTATAATCTAAAATGTCAATATTTTTTTTAAGATTAAGACCTTCGTCAAGTTCGTAACTTACATGAAAATAAACGCCATTTTGTCTTGAAATATTAGAAGCCCCTAGTTTTACTAAATCACTTAATTTTAAATTCTTTTCAGTATTTACAATTTCATTGTTCCCTTCAACGCCAATTCCACCAATGTATTTAGCCATTAACTTAGATGCCAGCACTCCAGTAGGAGAATTTAAAATAACACGCTCAATCTCGTTAGGATAAAGATTATTGTCTCCATTCCAATAAACAGTTTCGTCTTTACTATTTTCGTTAAGTTCAACTATTCTTGAATAAAGCTCAATAAACTTTGCCCTAGCTTTTTGAAGTATGTTTGGCTTTCTGTTATTTCTTGACATTGATTAATCCTGTTTTGGTTTTCTGCCTCTTTTTCCTTTTGGTTTATGAGTTGAATCCGATTCATGTGTTTCTGTTTCTTGTTTTTCGGATGAAGGGAAATTGAACATTTTTTTTCGTTCTTTTAATTCTTCTTCAGTTCCATTTTCAAGATAGTTTTTAATGAAATCATCGTTCAAATTATTATCATACAAACGATAAGTTCTCCCGTCTTTTTTATATGATAAAATTTTATGCTGTATCTTTTTAATTGAAATTGTCTTACTCATAACTTTTTCTTTTTGTAAAGTTACTGATTTTGGATTATAAAATGAAACAAATTTAAACCAATCGGTTGAAAAACTGCATCCAGCACAAACGGGCTTAAAATTAAAAGCTTTTTGAAACAGTTCAATGTATAAATGCATAAGGTTAGAATCTCTCCTAACCTCGTGCATTCCTTTATTAATTAATTCTAAAGCTTCCATTATACGCTTGGCGTTCCGTTAGCAAAAGCAGAATCGAAATCTGCTGTTTCCCCTCCTGGAGTTCCTGATTTGTAAACAAGCGGAACATATCTTTCTGGAGCTGTTTCACGGCTAGAAAGAATAATTGGTGTGCCTCCACCGCCTTCCTGGACATCATACGTGTAGTCTCCTGCAGTAAGTCCGTATTCCATACCGTAAATCTCAACTGTACCATCTGAAAATTGAAAAGCAACAACGTAATTTCCTTTTCCTAAAGAATCAAGAATACATTTTGTTTCTTCGTCAGCTCCAACCACAAGCAATTGAGCATTGTGTGTGTATTGAGCGTAACCCAAATCAGATAATGTTTTATCAAAATAGCCTTTGTAAGTGCTTCCGTTTTCAGATCCGATAAACTTATATCCTGTTGTTCCATCTTTCAATGAAAACTCTACATTATATGAGCACTCTGGAACCAATGCAGTCGGCACATTAATAACAACGCTATCCGGGTCAATATCGTCTTTATTAATTACAACGGCTTGTTGGTAATATCTACGGACAGGAGCCACACAAGAAGCGTCCTGACCGTTTTTTAATTTTGCACAAATACTATCTGTTGCCATATTTATTTATTTTTTAAATTAAACACTTGGCGAAGCTGATTCAGCACCGATGTAAACGTATTCGTTTAGCACTAATGCCGCTCCAATGTTTGCGCCTCCTTTGATGTAAATCATATCATCATCTTTTGAATACCAAATATCAAAAGCTGGCAGTTGATCTAATTCAGAAGTTCCGATTAAAACGTTTGTTTTAGAAGTAAGTAATGCTCTGTATGGATTTCCTAAATCTAAAGCAGAAATCACTCCGTCAAATTCTCTGTGAACATGAATTTCAATTCCGAAAACTCTAATCATGTTTTGTAATGAGAAAGTTCTTTGAGCTGTAATCCCATCAGGAGAGAAACATTCGCAGTTATAAGCTGTTCTATCTGTTAAGCTGTTTAACCATGAAACAAAAACACTAGCCATTGCTTGTGTCATTTCGAAACGCATATTTGTTTCATCCCACCAAGGCTGAACAGATGCATATTCATAAGCTTCTTTTAAGTAAGCATAAAGAGCTTCTCCAGTCAATCCAGTTCCTGCCGCGTTTTCAGTGACAACAATCTTATAACCATCCATTGCTTCGGCTTGCGTAAAAATACCATCAGCAGGACGCAATAAAGGGTAGTTTGGATCTCCAGAACCTGTAGATGTATCGCCAAAGAAAGCAACACGCCACATTGCAGCCTCTAAATTTGTTTGGAATTTTGAAACAATGAATTGAATCAATGCGCTGTTTAAATCAGCGTCTCCGAATAATCTTTTATACTGATTCCAAAACAAAAGGAAATCTTCTGAGAAGGAATTAATACAGATTGGAATTTTACACGCAATCATTCCTAAAGTCCAAGGCTTTGCAGAAAATCCTAAATCTAAATCACAAACAGGTATATTACAGTCTGAAGGATTTTTGTAAGGAAAAGAATTGTAAGCAGGTGCTTTGCTTAAAATTGGAATAATGTTTCCATTTCTCACACCAGTAACAACTGTGTGATTCTCAGCTAATTTTGAAACCTCAAAAGCCTGTTCGAAAACAACATTTGAAATGTCAATTTTTTCTGCTGTAACCAGATCGTCTACTAAAGCAAGAATTGCGGTATCGAAGTTATTTGTAATCGCCATTTCTTTTTTTATTTTTTGTTAATATTTTCTTTCCATTTTGCTACAGCTTCAGAAGTTTTAGAAGGTTTTTTATTCTTAATATCTTCCTGTGTTTTTGTTTTTTCAGAAGCAGGAGCTGGTTTTGATTTTGCTTTGCTTGCCTGAATAGTAGTTTCTAATTCTGAAACTTTAGCCATAAGACCAGCAATAACTTCTTCTTGTTCTGCAATTACAGCATTAGCCGCTTCTAAATCTTCTGCGTTTTCTGTATCAGTCACATATTCAGATTGAATTTCTGTAAGTTCTCCGGCAATGAAAACATAAGTGTCTCCATTTTCCATAATGAAAGAACCATCTGCGTCCATTCCATCGTAGTAAGCTTTATCCCCAACTGCAGGTGTATCTTCGTCACCAAGTTCGTAAAAATCTAAATCTTTACCATCAGCAGTCTGAATCACTTTATTGGAAACTAAACTTAGTTTTTTCTTAGCGTAAAAAACGCCTCTAAGTGCTTTGTTACTCATTTTTATTAATTTATTGTTAGTACTAAATCTTTTTAATGCAACAGGTCTAAAAACTTCTTCAATGTCTGTTGCGAATCTTATTCTTTTTGCTTCTTCTGGAGATATAGAAGTATCATTATTCATTAACGCTAATGCTTCTTCTTCTGTGAGATCAGTATGCAAAGAATAATGTTGTGAAATTCTTTTATCGCATAAAGCTAAATCGTCTGCTACTTTTTGGAATTTCTTAGAATCCATTCCTTCCCATGTATAAGTCCATGCATTATGAACAAATGGATATGTGCTGTCTGTTAGCGTTCTTTTATCCCCAGCTAAAAAAATAACTGTTGCTATTGAACATACAAAACCTTCTCCGAAAGTTTCTACTCTTGCATTATTTTCTTTGGCATATCGTCTAAGAGCGTTGTAAATATCAAATCCAGTTTGTACGCAACCACCAAAAGAACGAATCATTACTTTTATGTCTTTCCCATTGGCTTCCTTAAGCTGTTCTTTAACTACAGTTAAATTTACATAGCCTCCCTGGTCAATTATCCATTGTTCTTCAAACGGAACTATCTCGCCATGTATTAAAATCTCATGCATATAGATATATTTTATGGTAAAAGTAATTGTAATACTTAAATAATATTAAAAATGCATTGTCAATAATTTTAAACACAATATATTTGCCATGTAGTTACGGTCTGAATTATAGGTAACTGAAAAATATTAGCCTTTTGAATGAAACGAAGCTTCAGACCCTTTGTAGATTTTGGAAGGCAATTTTATTTTAATATATTATGAATAATTTTAAAGAATACCAAAGAGTTCAAATATCTGAAATGAGACAAGTAACACAAACAGATATTGATGTGTTTCATAATCACGGATTTATACATATAATCGGATATCCATTTGGATATAATGTGTCTATTTCAGGCGCAGATAAAAATAACGGGAGTCCTAAAATTGGAGATATGATTGCAAGAAATCCAAAAGATTACTCCGATCAATGGCTGGTAGCTAAACAATATTTTAAAGATAATTTTGAAATAATCAAGTAATTATGAAACCAACACTAAACGAAGAAATCGGAATGAGCCAAGAAGGGATTGACTATGTTAATTCGCTTGAAGTAAAAGAAAGTGAAATTATTTCGCAAAGAATAGAAACAAATAAAAAATTAAATGCTATTCTATCAGATCCAAAAACTCATGATTTTATGAGATATATAGATAATCAAAGAATCAAAAAACAATTGCAAAAAGTTTGGGCTTTTGTTTTTGTTGTAATTGTAATTATAGTAACTTATTTTTTAAATAGATAGTTATGAAAAACAATTATGAATTTTTTAAATCCGAAATAAAAAGGTTATCTTTTTTTAAAACATTTATATTTATTTATAACAGAATATTTGTTTTTATTTTTAACATGATAATTATAATTTTATTATATAATATTAATGCTATTACATGGGATTTTAAAATAAATATAGATTGTTCATTTAATTCCATTCCTTTCCCTTTAAGAGGAATTATTATAGGTTTATTTGTTATGTTATTCTCTGTTTCTACACTTACATTATTTCTTAAATTATTGTATAAAACCCCTAGCAATTAGTTAGGGGTTTATTTTTTTCTCCATTTCTCTAACGGCTTTTCTAACCGTGTTTACAGAAACTTTATAATACTTAGCTACCTTTTGGTATCGTTTCATTTTTTCTGGTTCTGATTCATTAGCCAAATACATCGAGTAAATTTCGTAATCATTCATTAAAGATAAAGGAACACGTCCAATCTTTAAAAGAATATTAATTGCATCAAGATTATTATTTATTACATCTATTACTCTTTCCATAGTTCGCATTTTTCAATTGATTGTCTAAGCTTATAAGCTAATGTGCAACCACAATCATTGCACATCTTATTAGACAATTCTTTTATTCTTTCGTCTTTTACTCTTAAAAAATCAATTGGTTCTTCTACAAAGTTAGGGCATTTAATGCATTCTAACAAACGCGTATTTGCCAATTCTTCAACTTCAATAAGAGGATTATCGAAATTGCCCTTACCCTCCTTATAAGGATCAATTCCGACATTCAACAAAGTAGTTATCTTTTTTTTAAAACTTCGCATTTTGCATTACAATTCTATCGTCAGTTAATTTTCTAATTCCGTCTTGGCTTCCTTTATTTGTTCCAAGCTCTGCACCTAATGCTACTGCCTCAGCAATTGCATTAACTAATTGGCTGTCATTTGCTCTCTGTTGTATATTTGTCTGATCTAATATATTAGAACTGCCATTTAATCCTACTCCGCCTCCTGCTTGATTTATTGCACTTAATTCATTTGCAAACATTGCTGTGCTTCGTGCATTAATTACGCTTTCTCCGCTTGATAAATTAGCCCTTATATCATCAGTTGTTCCTCCGCCAACGCCTCTAATTCCAATTACACCACTTGCATAACTTGGAGTTTTGCTTATTGATGGTTCTTTTGTTCCAACAATTCTTTTAACATTTGCTAATCCAGAAGCAACTGCTGCCGCCGCAGCTATACCTCCTAATACCGGACCCACAATTGGTATTCCGGATAAAGAAGAAAAAGCAGATGTTGCAGATTTATAAGTATCAATTGTTGTTTGAGCAATTGCAGCCGCTTTACCTGCTTTGCTTTCTGCTCCAAATATAGAAACTAATCCACCGAATGCATCACTGGCAAGCTGTATTTTATTGTCTTGCTTTTGTTTTTCTATATCAGCCTGCATTTTAGCATACTTAGCATTTATTAAGCTAATGTCTGCTCCAGTCTTTTCTGCATTATCAACTTCTTGTTGTCTTAATATTTCATTTTGTGCTTTTTGAATTTCGGCCTGAGCTAAAAAGTTTTCTTCATTAGTTATTTTTAAAGCTTCTAAATCAGCTAATTGTTTCTCCTGATCAGCAACTTTTCTTTCTTGATCTAATTCTGCATTTGCAACTCTGTTTTCTTCATTAATCGCGTTAATTGCATTATTATATTCTTGTTGATTTATCTGGCCTTGTTCAAGTCTTATTTTTTCAAATTCAGTCTGTAATTGTAATTCATTCTCTAAAGCCTGTTTTTTTAAATCATATTGTTGTTGAGATAGAAATTTATCAGAATCTAATATTTTTTGGTTTTTAGATAATTCGGCATCTAATTCCAATTGAGCATTTTCAATTGTAAGCTCTGCATTCTTAGCTAAATAATCATTTCTTAATTGTAATAATTGTGCATCATATTCTTGTTGGGTTATTTTTTTCTTATCAAGTTGTAATTTTAAATCAGCATATTCTTTATTATAAAGATCATAATTAAACTGATAGGCTTCTTCTGCTGATTTTTTTCTAAATCCTTGTTCTGCTATAAATTCATCAATTCTTGCTTTAGAATTTTTAAGTAATGCCTCTGTTAATTTTTCTTGTCTTTCTTTCTCTTTGTCTGAAGCTTCTTTTCTTAATGAATTTAAATTAGCCAACTGTTCTGATTCCTGTCCAGTAATTCTTTCTTGAATATCTGAAATATTGGTTTGTGCTTCTGCTAATTTATCTAGTGCTTCGGTCGTTTCTCCATCAGACTTAATTCTTAACTTAGCTACTTGTAATTGCTTATTTGCTATAGCTAATTCGCTGTCTGATTGTTTACGCAAGACTTCACCTAATTGGTTGTTTATAGCAATTCTTTTGGATATTGAATTGGTTTCATCATCACGTTGCTGTCTTAGCTTCTCTGCTTGTTTCTGATAATCTAATTGTATCTTCTGCGCCTGTCTTTGCTGTACAGCTAATTCTCCTTCAGCTTTTGCTAAATTAGCCGCCGCAACAGAAGAAGCTTTTACCTCATTTGTGAAATTTCTTATTCCTTTAGCTGCGCTTTCTGCTCCTATAAAATCCAAAACCTTAGCCAATCCCTCAGCAACTAACTCCGCGGTCTTACAAACATTTTCTAAATATTTTATGAATTGATTTGCCAGGAATTCGCCCAAAGGTTTAAGTACTTTAAAAAATCCTTTAAAAACTCCGGTTATTGCTCCAGTTACAACAGCAAGTCTTTGACTGCCTTCTTCTGTGCTTTTTAATGTTGCAGTCGCTAATTTAAAAGCTCCTACTACTAAACCAACCGCAACAGCTAACGTGGCTATTGCCGCGCCTATAGGAGTAGCAATAAAAGCAAGACCTGCTTGCAATGCTCCTAGTATTCCTGTTCTTAAGGCTGCGAATGTATTTGTTAGCAATGGACCTGCTCCACCCGCTCTCTGTGCGCTTGCTACAAATTCATCCCCAGTTCTTCCCAATAAAGTAAATTCCCCTGCTAGACTTTCGCTTTCGCCTCTGGCTTTAGCCATTGAATCAGAAACATCTTCTAATTGTACGTTTAAAATATTTAATTGTTGAATATATATAGTATATTCTTTAGTTCCTTTTTCTGTTGCATCAATTTGTTCTAATAAAGCAACCTTGCAATCATTTAATGCTTTTTCTTCTTCCTCTAAAGCTTTGTAAGCATCAATTATACTTTTAGTATAATTACCCACATTCATTTTTTGCTTAGCAGTTTCTGAACTATTTTCTTTTATAAACTCAGTGTTTTTATCCATCTGAGCGTTAAGCTTTATCAGAAGTGCATTTTCTTCTTCAATAGCAGGGTTTAACTGGTCAGCTACTTTATTTAACGCGATATTTGCCTGTTTAGCCTGAGATTTATTATTAATTTGTCTTTCAAGTGCTTTATTGCCTAAATCAATTAAAGATGTTGTTTTACCTTCTGTGTCTCTATAAGCATTTAATACTGCAGTAGTCTGTGTTATTTCCTTTCTGGAAATATTCATTTGGTTTTTTACAGATTCTTGTGCTTTATATAATTCTTTCTCTTGTTTTACAAGATCCTGAATTTCTTTTGCATTTTTTTCTATAGCTTCAGTATTGTCTCCGGATGCAGAAGTCAAAGCCTCTTGCGCCTTTGTCAGTAAATCAATTTGCTTTTTTACATCTTTACTTTTTTTAGCGGTGTCTTCCTGTTCTTTTTTAAGCGCAAAATATTTTTCCTGCGCTGCATCAAGAGAGCTTTTTAATTTATTAGTATCTAAATCAAACGAAGCCAATGAAACTACTTCTGCCATTTTATAAATTATTTATTTTAATAAATTCTGCTGTTGAATTTTCTCCTTCCTGGAATGAAATTTTATTGCAAATATAATATGCGTTTTCTTGCTTAATATATACTGGTATAGTCAAATCAAAAGCGTTAAAACCATCCACAGATAAAGCAAGGTTTACATTGTGTATTCTAAAATTATCAAATATTTTTTGATATTCAGCATAATAATTATAGATTGATTCTTCAAATAAAGTATCTGTGTTTATAGCTACCGGAATCCAAGGCACTTCTATTTCATCGTTCAGTTTTTCAGAAATTAATTTATAATCAGATCCATCAGATAAAGTTTGAATCTGCTTTCTAATAAAATAAAATCTTCCAGACAATCCTTTATATTTAATTACACTTTCCTCTGTTGCATTGTCTTGCGTTATTTCAAACTGCCAAATTTTATATTTATTACTTTTTATACTAAAAAAAGCTTCTGTAACTAATTTTTTATCAGGTGCATAAATTTTAGAATTTGCCAAAGTTTTTTCATCATCTATGTTTTTATTTGGAACATATAAATAACCATCCCCAGTCAAATCTGTATCATCATTTCTTTTTAATGCAAATATATTTTTCTGAGCATACCCATTAGTGTATGTTTCGCCTCCGTCTCGTGATACGAAATAGTCAGATAAATTTTGAGCATTTGAAAAACTTATCCTGCTGGATATTGTTTTAAACTCTACCGTATTTGTATTCTTATTAAATACTGGAGTTAATGCAGTTCTCCATAAAATTTCTTTTATAAAATCTTTAATTCCGAAATCTTTAAATTCATTTTCTAAATTGGTTGTTCCTAAATCTGTTTTGCTAATATTAAAAGTCAAAATATTAAGCCTAAATTCTAATAATCTATAATCTCTGCCTCTAAAACTTAAAGAGGCAGGAACATAAGTTCTTACACTAATAACATCACCTACATCACAGCTTAAATTAAATTCTATATTTCGTTCTGACCCATCAAAATTAGCTTCATAATCGCTCAATATAGACCCAACTATTACTCCGTTTTTTAAAATATCTATTCTAGTAGCAACATTTTCATTTTTGTATTGAGGTCTTCTAAATATTGCATATTGTTCTATTGACAATTCAAAGAAATATGAATTTGTTTCGGGTATATTATACCTCCAATTATCAGGTTGCAAACTTCCTTCTTCTATTATTGTTGAGTTCCAATTATATTGGGAAGATGGTTCGCCTATTCCTGCGTTTACCGTATATTGATTTGTGATATATGCATTTTTAATTCCGGTAAATATAAGCTCGTTTACTTGTCCTTCGGCCGTATCTTTTGGATAAGTAATATACAACCCATCGATATAAGACAAATTAGTATAATCACAATTAAAACCAAATGTTGAAAAAATCAATTCCCATAACTTACGAACAGAAAAAGACGGGGCTTGATAATCAATATTTATTCCTTCTAAATAAACATTCTTACCCCCATAATCTCCAATTATGTAGTTGTAATATTCGTTTGTAAAACTTGCCGCAACAGTACTGACTAATTTTTCATGATTGAAATTTGATAAATCTAAATCCCGGCCAATAGTTTTATTTTCAATTGCTTTGAAGAAATCAATCATTCCATCGTATATGTTGCCTTTGTAGTTTTCCTTTGTAGATAAAGGAATAAACCATCCGTCTGATATTAAATCAAAACCATCAACTTTTAATCTGGCGGAATTTCTTTGATAAGGAACATATGATCTATCGCCAGGTATTCCCAAAAACTGCATTGCCTGAGTATTTGCAGGAGTGAATTCAAATTCAAATGAAGTAGTATAAGAAACTGCAACATTAGCAATATCAAATATATCTGAAATTTGCTTTGTAAATTTT
>Ga0157373_10000273_pt1 | contig 41492 bp, 46 predicted proteins | sample C65metaG_FD_113460 | JGI IMG/M metagenome (GOLD analysis project Ga0157373, IMG submission 113460) | Corn rhizosphere microbial communities from Kellogg Biological Station, Michigan, USA - C6-5 metaG | ecosystem: Host-associated > Plants > Roots > Rhizosphere > Soil | place: USA: Michigan... | reverse complement strand
TTGCAGGTCGTAGTCCTGATGGGTAACAAATCGCGAATATTCAACATCACTGCGATTCTCTAGTAACGCCGCTGATTTTGAGTTGTAATAGTTAACGATGTTAATCACCTTTTGATTAAGATTGCGCAGGTTGATCAGTATCTTCTTCAACACCAGGTTACTAACTTCCTTATCGCTGGCGCCAATCTGATCGATGCGGGTTTTTAGGGCTTCCAGTTCGGGATTCAAATTATGAGTGTGCCGGTACCGGGTATTCGACTGGATGGCGAAGCCGATGTTCTCCAGTTCGTCGGCCAGATGCTGGAGCAGCAGGGCTATAGCATCAAGTACGCCCGTATCGGCAAATTTTTCGCGCAGCAGGTCGTAATCGTAATGCGTAGCCATTATTTCTTCGAATATATCCACCAGATCCACAAAGGTTAATATCAGTATACGGCTGGCATTGGTTGATTCTTTAACCAGTATGCGGCTTTTAAACAACAGGTCGCGCACGGCATCCTGGTTTTGGCTGACATGTATCTGCTGCGATACCAATTTGCGGTAGTCTTCGTCGATATCTGTTTCGGGGTGGTAGAAATCGATCTTTAAACGTAGAAACTTAGCCACGTCGAGTATGTTCTCGCCCAAAGCTTGCTGCGCGGCACGGTATGGGCGGATGCTGAAAAAAGTAACGCTTAGTAAAGTATACCAGATGCTACCCGCCAAAATAGTAGCGCTGTAACCCAAAACCTCGTTGGGTTTGAGCTGTTTCTCCATCATCAGGATCATGATCAGCAAGCAGGCCGTGCCAACAGACGCTGCCCGGTTGCCATACACCGTAAACATTGAAAAGAAGAAGGAAAGGGCTACGATCTCAAGGCCGAGCGTATACATATTCAGCCTTGCAAAGCCGGTTATTATCGCCACAATAAACATCAACCCGCTGCAAATAAGCATGGCATTACGTTTGTGCATTACCGGGCCAGGGCTATCAGCTCCGCTTACGCAAAGTGCTCCTAACGAGAGTGTTAGACCTAATTCGAATTGGTTGAACTGCCATAAAACCAGCGATGGCAACAGCACGCCAAGGGTAATACGCAGTCCGTCAGAAAAATACTGGCTGTAGAAGAAACTTTGTATGCTGCGGGCCTGGCGATTCATGTATTTTGATGTAGCTGTACGAATATATGCAAACCCCAATTAACTGCATGGTGCTGTTGAAATTTACCACATTAATATAAAATAGACAGAATTAGTAGATTTTTTTCATTTTTGTGGCTGTATTATAACAAATTTAGCTATTTTCAGCGTTTGAAATTAAGGCGTACACATTACACTAAGCAAAAACCACCGTTATGACTTCCGATTTGAAATTAAGCCAGAAAGAAACCGCGTTTAACCAGGAAGTTGTAACTCGTTTTGAGCTCTATAACAGCTTGTTCTTAACCTTGCCGTTTTATCAGGTTAAGGATACCGGCATCCTGCTGCCTTTTTTTAGCTCGCATTGCGAAAAAGGCGCTGCCGAGCAACAGGCTCCGCTGGAAATCATCCGCAGCTTTTTTGAAAAATATGTACCTGATATTGATCGCGAGGAACGTATCAATCGCTTGTTCAGGTTTATACAATATATTGAACGCCAGGTAGTATTGTTCGATTCGATTGAAGATGCGGCTTTTAACAAGCTAAGTCATGATGATGATGGTGGTACCATACAAAGCCTGCTACAGGTATCGTCCGGACGTGAAGAAATGCGTCAGGCCATCAGCGAAATCGTTAAAGATTTTTCGTTGCGCCTGGTATTGACCGCGCACCCCACGCAGTTTTATCCCGGCCCGGTATTAGGTATTATGACTGACCTGAGCGAGGCTTTAAAGAACGACGATATCAACGCCATCAATCTGCTTTTACAACAGTTGGGTAAAACGCCTTTCTTTAATAAAACATCGCCAACACCGGTTGATGAAGCGAAAAGTTTGGCGTGGTTCCTAGAAAATATATTCTATTTTGCGGCAGCGGCTATCCAAACCCGCATGGATGAGGAGTTCGACCTGACAGGCAAAGGCGATCACCGGGTTATTGAACTGGGCTTTTGGCCGGGAGGCGACCGCGACGGTAACCCTAACGTAACCGTGCAAAGTACCGAAGCAGTTTCGGCGCACCTGCGTAAATTGCTCTTCAGGTGCTATTACCGTGAATTTAAGACGATCAAAAAACGCATCACTTTCCGCGGGGTTGACGAGCCAATGGGCAAACTGGAGAAATTGTTTTATGAAGATGCCTACAACGATCCGAAACCGAAGAACCTGCAAGCCGAAATATTGAGCCTTTTGGATGAGGTTAAAGCTGTTTTAGTAACCGATCATTACTCGTTGTTTGTCGATCTGATTGACGGCCTGGCCCGCAAAGTTAAACTGTTTGGTTGCTATTTCGCCACGCTGGATATCCGCCAGGACAGCCGTGTGCTGCGCAACGTACATAAATATTGTGTAGAGAATAACTCGCTGAAAAACCTGGTTAAGCCCGGTTATTTTGAAATGAGCGAGGAAGAAAAGCTGAAAGCTATCGAGTTTACCGAAATCAATTACAGTCCGCTGGATGACGCTGATGCTTTAGTGAAAGATACGCTGGGCACCATTCGCCTGGTAAAAGATATACAAAAAGCCAGCGGCGAAAAGGCCTGCCAGCGTTTTATCATCAGCAATTGCCAGCAGGCATCGGATATCCTGCAACTGATGAACCTGTTCTTATGGTCAGGCTGGAAGAAAGACGAGCTTTGCATCGATTTTATGCCACTGTTCGAGACGGTGAACGATCTTGCCCACGCTGCTGAAGTAATGGAAAGGTTGTATACGCATCCCTTCTACAAAGAGCACCTCAAATTGCGTGGCAACAAGCAAACTATTATGCTGGGCTTTAGCGATAGCACCAAGGATGGTGGTTACCTGATGGCTAACTGGTCGATCTATAAAGCTAAAGTCGAGCTGACTGCTATGTCAGAAAAGCATAACATTACCTTAGCATTCTTTGACGGCCGTGGCGGCCCGCCATCGCGTGGTGGTGGTAAAACGCACCGTTTTTACTCGTCGATGGGTAAGGATATCGCCAATGATCATATCCAACTCACTGTACAAGGACAAACCGTAAGCTCGCAATACGGTTCGCTGGATACCGCGGGCTTCAATATGGAGCAATTGGTTAACGCGGGTATCGTATCGGCCTTAAACCCTGATCGTAATGATCTGCTGGATGATCAGCACAAAGCCCTGATATCACAACTGGCCGAAGCGAGTCATGAAGCTTTTATGGAGCTGCGTAATCATCCGCTCTTTTTAAAATATCTCGAAAAAATGAGCCCGCTCAAACTATTGTCGGGTATCAACATCAGCAGCAGGCCAACCAAGCGTAACACTACGTCGGAATTGAAACTGGAAGACCTGCGTGCAATTAGTTTCGTTACTTCGTGGAGCCAGTTGAAACAAAATATACCAGGCTTTTACGGGGTAGGTACCGCGTTGAAGAAAATGCAGGATGAAGGGCAGTGGGATGGGCTGAAAGATCTTTATAAGGCATCCGGCTTTTTCCGTACGATGATCGATAACTGTATGATGTCGATGTCGAAATCGGATTTCAGGATAACTGCTTACCTGGAAAACGATAAAACCTTCGGGGATTTCTGGAAGATGCTGAAAGCAGAGTTTGATCTGACCCGCGATCTGTTGCTGGAACTGAGTGGCAACTCGGTGCTGATGCAGGAGTTCCCGGTTGAAAAGCGCTCGATTGCTATTCGCGAAAAGATCGTGTTACCGTTGGTTATCCTGCAGCATTTTGCCTTACAACAATTGAATACTTTACCGCAGGATGATCCGTTCTATCCGGTGTATAATAAGCTGGTGATCCGTACGGTTTACGGTATAGTAAACGCTGGTCGAAATTTGGCTTAACCCCATTTGCTTAATATCATTCCGTAGTTAAAAACGGAATCTTAATATATGGCACTTTCCGCAACAGGGGAGTGCCATTTTTGATTTATTTCTGTTTAGTTTTTTGCCGAGACAGCGCGTAATTTATTTAAGTTGACATTACGAAAAGATGATGTATTTTAGGTGCGGATAAGGACGTGGTTGGGACCGTTGATGATCTTTTAAAACCTATATTTAATCTGAAAATTGGCTGAAATTCAAATTTGAAAATTTCGCATGCAAAAAATAAAATTACTTTAACTAATAGATAAGATGGAAAAATATAAATATCTGATTTTAATTTGCTTATTTTTTCAATTTTCAATTTTGAAAGCGACTAAAAGCCCGGATAAAGTACTCATTTTTTCACTGACGAAGGGGTATCATCATGTCAGTATTGCCGATGGTATACAAGCCATAACCCAATGGGGAACCGAGAATAATTTTGAGACGGATACCACTACCGACGTGACTAAATTCACGAACAAAAATCTTAAAAAATACAGGGCCATTATTTTTTTAAGCCCCACTGGCGACGGCTTTTTTAACGATGAACAGAAGGCCGCGTTACAACAATATATCCATAGTGGCGGTGGCTTTGTAGGCATACACGCGGCTACCGATTGCCTGTACGATTGGGATTGGTATGGTAAGTTGATAGGTGCTTATTTTACCAAACATCCCAAAATACAGCAGGCCACTTTACACGTAGTGAGTAAGGATAATATGACCACCAAACAGCTGCCCGATACCTGGCAGCACACCGATGAATGGTATAACTTTAAAAGCATCAGCCCGGATATTAAAGTGCTGATCACCGTTGATGAAAAGAGCTATACTGGCGGCGAGAATGGCGACGTGCATCCAATATCCTGGTATCAGCGGCTTGAAGGCGGCCGGGTATTTTATACTGCTTTGGGGCATACTAAAGAAGATTACACAACTGATGCCTTATTTAAACAACACTTGCTGGCCGGAATTAAATATGCTTTGGGCCGAAAAAAGTAAACTTGGCTATAGGGTAAATGTAATATTTAATTAATTTTGACGCAGAATTAAAAATAGCTCAATGAAATCTAACATCACCAAACTGAACCTGATAGTTATTGCTTTGTTTGCTGCATGGGCAGTACAATCGTGCACCGAAGAGAGAGGAAATTCATACACTGGAAAAACCAAGGTAAACGCCGAAGGTGTTAAATTTATCAAAACCGCGCACGAAGCAGGCTTGGTAGAGATCAAAGCATCTGAAATAGCTAAAAAGAACTCGACCAACAGTCAGGTTACCGCTTTTGCCGATATGATGATCACCGATCATACAGCTATGGGTGTTGATGTTGACAGCCTTGCCCGCCAAAAATTTGTTACTGTGGTAGGTGATGTTAATCATGATGATAAAATAGTTTTAGACAGTTTGGCTAAAAAGACCGGTACTGAGTTTGATAAAGCTTATATGGAACTGATGGTTGATGGCCATAAAGAGGCTGCCGAATTATTTAAGGACAACGAAGAGAGCAACTATACAGCAGTTCGTGGAGTAGCTAAAACCTGGAGCCCTAAAATCGAGCACCATTTAGAAGAAGCTAAAAAGGTACTGGCATCGTTAAAATAATAACCTGTTAAAAGATATTTTTGAGAAGCTCCCCGATATCCGGGGGGCTTTTTTTATGCACTTATGTTGGTAAATGTGTCGGAATGGCTGGACAAAATTGGAGAGCTTTGTCTACACTTTTTAGCAAATTCCGGCTTTTTGTACATTCAAAATTGCCGTTTGTAAGTATTGACTGTTAGTTATTTAAAGCCGTTCTTGGCCAATTTTGGCAAAAATGGTAATGTTTTTGTTTTGATGTTATTGATTTTTTAAAAAAAGATCAGATTTATTCAATAACAACAACGATTATGAAGAATTCAACAAAATGGATCACCTCGGCATTTGCAGCTGTGGCCATCCTTTTCGCATCATCACAAGTAAACGCACAAACAAAAAGTTCAAACCCTGGCGACGTATGGCGCCTAGGCGTAGGTATCGAAGGAGCAATCCCAACAGGCGATTTGAGCAGTTTCTCGAATTTTAGCTTAGGCGGTACCGCAAGATTACAATACGATACCAAATCTAACCTGTCATTCATGCTAACATCTGGTTACTACAATGTATTCGGCAAAGAATATACAGTAGGTACTACAACCGTTAAACCGGATGCCTTAGGTATAGTGCCTGTAAAAGCGGGTTTAAAAGTGTTTGCCAGCGATAATATCTACTTCAGCGGTGAACTTGGTGTCGGCCTGGAAACCAATTATGGCAAGAATACCAAATTTATCGCCTCGCCGGGTGTAGGTTATGCTAATGCCGGTGGGTTAGATATTGGTGTGCGTTACGAAAACTTTAGCGGCCAAAGTGATAATTATGGCTTAGTTGCCTTACGTTTGGCTTATGGCTTTAAACTTTAATTAAACAAATTAATTTTTTTTATTGAAAAGAGGTTCTCTTACAAAAAGAGAGCCTCTTTTTTGTTGGTGTCGACTGCACAATTATTGTTATTTTTAGCCGTGCAAAAATATATCCTGTTCATCGATACCGAAACGTCAGGCCTGCCTAAAAACTGGAAATTACCTTATACCGATAATGATAACTGGCCAACTGCCGTGCAGGTATCATGGGTTATTTATGATGAGAACCATGAGGAAATAAAACGTGAGGATCATTATATCAGTAATAACGACTTTGTAATAGGCAAACAAGCCCGGAAGATCCACGGGCTGAACGCCGAATTTCTATCGCAACATGGCGATTCGCGCAAGCAGGTAATGGGCTTGCTTTACCGCGATTTGAAGAAATATCAGCCATTAGTTGTCGGGCATTTTGTTGAGCTGGATTATCATATTACCGGAGTGGACTTTTTTAGGGTAGAGATGGAGCAGCCAATGAACAAATTGCCCATGTTTTGTACCATGCTGGCCACCAAAACCATGGTACGCAACCCGCAAATGCATTATTTAAAGTTAGGCGGGCTGTATGAGTTGTTGTTTAACCGACCAATGAGTAAGCAACATAATGCTATGGCCGATGCGCTTGCTACTGCCGAATGTTTTTTTGAATTACAACGTACAGGTGCGATTGATGAAGATAAGATAATCAAACAGCAAATTGAACGCGAACGTTTGCAGAAACCGGTTTTAAAGGGCGGTTGCAGCGTGCCGGTACTGATGATGTTAATTGTAACGGCTTTAATTATTTATTGGCTATGAACAATAAAGTTGAATTTTTAAGGAATGCTGAACCATTCAATGTTTTACCTGAAGCGGTTTTGATTGAGGTTGCCGGACAACTGGAGGAGGTAAGTTACAACAAGGATACGGTGATCTATCAGCAGGAGATCACCAAAATGCGTGGTGTTGATATCATAGCCGAAGGCGAGTACGAGTCATTTTTTTATGATAGCTCGCACAATAAGCGTTTGCTGGAAGTGCATGGCGCAGGTTATTGCTATGGCGGTATATCGTTTCTGGTAAACCGCAAGCAATCGATACGTACCGTTATAGCAAAAAAAGGCACGGTTGTTTACTTTTTACACCGTAAGTACTTTAGGGTGTTGTGTAAAACCTACGATGAGTTTTTTCAATATTTTACATCGGAGTTTGGCAGGCGCATGCTTAACGACGATTTCTCGCACTTTTTTAAACGCCCGGCCACTTTTGAGGAAAGTTATATCGCATCCGAACAGCTGTATTCGCGCAGAATAGAAAGCATCGAATACCGCGAACTGGTATCGTGCAGCGGCGATACGCCGATTTTTGAAGCCGCACGTAAAATGGCCGCGAATAAGATCAGCTGTATTTTTGTTGATGGCGACGATGAAAACGTCATTGGTTATGTTACCGACATTACCCTGCGCGATAACGTGGTGGCCAGGTTGGGCGATGCCAACGCGGCCGTGAGCACCATAATGGATAACCCTATTGTATCTATTGATGCCAGCGCGTACGTGTACGAGGCAATTTTAATGATGTTCAGGACTAAAACCCGTTATCTTTTAATCAAAAAGAACGGACGTTTTGACGGCTTCATCAGTCGCACAAAATTACTGAGCGAGCAGGCACAATCGCCGTTGGTGTTTATACAATCTGTAAAACTAGCCTTATCAGATGACGAACTGAAGCGTAAATGGGAAACCGTGCCGCAAATTGTTACGCAACTTTTGGGCAGGGGAGTGCACGCTGAAATTGTGAACCAGGTGATCACCACTGTTGCCGATACTATCGCCCAGAAAGTAATAGAAGGCGTAATAGAACAGCAAGGCCCACCGCCTGCCAAATTTGTTTTTATGGTCTTGGGTAGCGAGGGACGCAAGGAGCAAACTTTTAAAACCGACCAGGACAACGCCATTATTTACGAAGACAAAGCCAACGAACACCGTGAAGAGGTTCGGGCTTACTTTTTAGAGTTCGCCCGGATCGTATCCGACCGGTTAAATTACATCGGCTTTAGTTACTGTACAGGCGGCTTTATGGCGCAAAACCCCGAGTGGACACATTCGTTATCCTACTGGAAACGTAACTATATAAGCTGGATGGCTGAATCTGTTCCCGAAAGCGTGATCAAGTTCTCCACCTTCTTTGATTGCCGGTCGATTTACGGCGAGGAGGCCATCATGAACGAACTGAAAAGCTTTTTGGATGAAGAATTGCAAAAGCCAATGGAAAAACTGTTTTTCCACATGGCTAAGAATGCCTTACAGTATGAGCCGCCTTTAACTTTCTTTAAAAAGATAAAAACCTTTACCAAAGGTAGCCAGGAAGTGTTTGACATTAAGCGCACCATGACACCAATAGTAGACTTAACCCGTGTATATGCCCTTAAGAACCGGATTTTTGATGTGAATACCGGCGAGCGCCTTAAAGCATTGAAAGATAAAGGCGTATTTACCGAGGTGGCTTATCACGAACTGATCCAATCGTACTACTACCTGATGGGTATGCGCCTGCGCAACCAGGCCGGGCAGATCATGCAGGATCATGCCGCGCCGGATAATTATATCGACCCGGCATCGCTAACTAAAATTGAACGGGTGACGTTGAAGGAGATATTTAAAACCATCGAGGGATTCCAGGCTAAAATCAGGATGGAGTTTACCGGTAGTTTGCTAGGATAAGAAAAATGTCATGCTGCTTGTTTCAATCCCAAAGGCCATTTGAACAAATTGTTAATATTAGAGCCCCGAAACAAGTTCGGGATGACTCTGGTTAATTATTTCTTTTTCCTTTCGGCCCTGTATTTTTCCATAATCGCCTTGAGGTCGATTTTTGCACAATCTGCAATTAGCTGAGCCGCCACATCAAGCGGCAGCTCGGTTTCATTTTTAAAGTTGATGCAGCCTTTCTGAAAATTAGCATTGGGCAGTAACGCCTGGTATTTAGTATGCATAGGCGCATTCATGTAGATCGGCATACAATGGAGCGACATATAATCCTTAACGCTTGCCAATCCGTATTTAAACATCTCACAATTATACAAGATCATTTCCTTACCCATCATTTTACCGACAACAGGCGTAACGGTTTTATCGGTGTTGATGATCATTTCATGTAAAGTTTTGAGTAGGGGTTGCCGCTGCTCATCCTGCTGCGACAGATGTTCGTTAATGGTCATATCACTGTGTTTTAAGTGTTTTTTGTTTGTTCTGCAACATGATCAGGGCTTTACCTGCACGTATCTTACGGGTGTCTTCCTGCTTAGCCGAACCTACCCAATCGCAATAACCTTGTTTGTATGACTTTGACAAGCTTTCGAAAAATGCATTGGCTTCGGCATCTGCATTTAGTAATACCTGCAACTCGGTGGGTATGCCTTCAATATGTTCTCCCTTTTTAAGCATGATAGCATAAATATAACTAATTAGTTTAGCTTATACATGTCGCGACGCCATCATTTTCAGTATATTGAAATCCGAATACGGAAACAAGGTAAAATTATGCTGAAAGTTACATTGATTTAACAAGCGCAAACATGAGCGATATTGAATTTCAAACTATTGATTGGAGCCAGATAACTCCAACAGAACACGCCGGCGAAATGGGCATGGCTTTATGGCGTACTGTACAGTATGATGGATTAAGAATACGTATGGTGGAATATTCGGCCGGTTACCTGGCCGACCATTGGTGTAAAAAAGGACACATACTGCATTGCCTTGAAGGCGAATTTGTAAGCGAATTGATCAATGGAGAAAAGTTTACCCTAATCAAAGGCATGACCTATGTTGTATCGGATGATTTGAGTACTCACCGTTCTTTTTCAGAAAATGGTGTAAAGCTGTTTATTATTGATGGTGATTTTTTAAAGCTGGCGTAAGGTGCTGTAGAATTTGCCAGGCAATCAACTAAAAAAAGCTTCGTAAATAATAACTGAACCAAAAACGGCCAGGCCGAAAGAGGAGTAGATCAACGTACGGTCGCGGGTAAATCTTCGCATAAACCCTAAGCGGTTTTTATCCAGACTGAACATGTAAAATGCTACGCCCCAAACTATTAAAAGTAAGGCTAAAATGATACTCATAAAAGTATCGAAACCTGGTGGAAGTTCTTTAACGGCCATAATTGGTAAGAAAATAAGGTTCACGCGGCAGTGCGATAACCAGTCTTAACGAAGGCAGATATAGAAAGGTTTCGTTTTTGGAAAAAAAATTTACATTTTCTTACGCCAGTTTGATTTTTAGTAGCTCAGATTTTCGTCCGCCACCCAGCCAATGATAATGATGGAAGGATGGGTGAGGTGAGCTTCTTCGGCCAGGCGGGGCAGATCTTCAATAACGCCGCGTACTGATTTTTGATTGGGTAGTGAGGCATGCTGAATGATAGCTGCAGGAGTTTTGCCATTGCCGGCGTTGATATAGGTTTGGGCAATTTCGTGCAGTTTTTTCATGCCCATGTAAATAACCACAGTGGCGTTACTTTGCATGGCCAATTGCAGATCGGCCGAGAGGCGGCCATCCTTCTTTGTTCCGGTAACCATCCAAACACTCTCGCTCACAGCGCGGTGTGTAAGCGGGATATCTAAAAAGCCGCTGGCCTGCATGCTGGTTATACCGGGGATAAAATAGGTTTTTATGCCATGATCGCGGGCAAACAAAACCTCTTCGTAACCACGGCCAAATATAAACGGGTCGCCGCCTTTTAATCGTACAACCAATCCTTTTGTTAAAGCTTTTTCGCGGATCAGCTCTAAAATAGTTTCCTGTGCGGTGTACTCACCGTAAGGTTGTTTGCCTACATAAATTTTTTCACAATCGGGGCGGGCAATATCTAAAAGTTCTTTGTTGGCCAGGTTATCATACAAAATAACATCGGCGCGCTGTAAAATTTTATATCCTTTAACAGTAAGTAGTTCAGGATCGCCGGGACCGGCACCAATAACATATAATTCGGGGATAATTTGCGCAGCCATATCAGTTGTATCAAATATTCGCGCTAACTTAAAAACTTATTGATAATAAACCTGCGTTTTTATATAGTTTTGTACGGTTTTTATTAAAAATGGCAGATCTGGAAAGGCAATATTATCAAAGTCATGGCAAATTAAGTTTTATCGGGTCCGAAGGCCAGGCAAAACTTAAGGCGGCTAAAGTGTTGGTTGTAGGAGCAGGTGGCCTGGGCTGCCCGTGCCTGGTTACTCTGGCCGGTTGCGGCATTGGTACCATTGGCATTGCCGATTTTGACATAGTAGCCGCCTCAAATCTGCACCGGCAAACGCTTTATAACGCCGGCGATATCGGAAGAGCAAAAACTTTAATTGCTAAAGAACGATTATTGCAGCAAAACCCCCTGATCAATATCATCGAACATAGTTTAATGATCGATGAAAGTAATGTTTTGGAGATCATTGCAGATTATGATCTGGTAGTTGACGGTACGGATAATTTCGCGGTGCGCTATCTGATCAATGACGCCTGTGTATATCTGAATAAGCCACTGGTTTATGGAGCCATCTATCAAACCGAAGGCCACGTTACCGTTTTTAATTATAAAGGTTCAGCTACATTGCGGTGTTTGTTTGCCGAACCATCGGCTGAAAATTATGTGCCCTCATGTGCCGAGGTTGGGGCATATAATGTAGTTACAGGCGTGATAGGAAACCTGATGGTTAATGAGGTGGTTAAAGTAATACTGAATCACCCTGAGATACTTGCCAATAAACTAGTGAGTTACGATGCTTTATCATCCGAGATGCGGACCATAGTTTATAAGCAGGATGCTGCCAACCGGCAGATAAGTATCAATCGTTTTGAAAATAAAAAGGAAGCTGCAGATATTCCGGTCGAAGAACTGTTGAACCTGCTGCCCGAAAGTTATCATTTAATAGATGTGCGCGAAGATTGGGAACATGAAGAGTTTAATATCGGCGGGGAGCAGATAGCGTTTGCCAGGTTTAAGCGTTTCGATTTTTCGGCCTATCCTAAAGCAGATCGGATTGTTGTGTATTGTACACAAGGTTTACGTAGCCTGTCCGCAGCGCAGTTTTTGCGTGAACAGGGCTTTACCAAAGCAGTTAGCCTGCGCGGTGGTTTAAATGCCTATCTTGCCTTGAAATAAGGTTTTTATCAATTTAGCTTGTACCTTTAGCGCATGTTACGTATCAGCCAGTTGTTTATTTACCCTATCAAGTCGCTTGGGGGGATTGAGCTTAGTTCGGCTAAGGTTACCGACAGAGGCCTTGAGCACGACAGGCGATGGATGCTGATTGACGAGCATAACCGTTTTTTATCGCAGCGAGAATTGGCGCAAATGGCTTTGCTGAAAGTAAGCATTGATGCAAATGGCCTACGGATAAAGCATAAACATCACGAGGAAGAAGTGATTGATATTCCGTTTAAGCCTGAAAGAAGTGAAACGGGGGAGTTTAATATTTGGGATGATACGGTAAGCGGGCAATTTGTAAGCTATGCTGCTGACCAGTGGTTCAGCAGAGTATTGAATGTTCCGTGTCGCCTGGTTTATATGCCCGATGATACTAAGCGTGAAGTGAACCCTAAGTATGCTAAAGGTAAGATAACTTCGTTTTCGGATGCTTATCCGTTTATGATGGTAGGTCAATCGTCGCTGGATGATCTGAATAGCCGGCTTGTTGACCAATTGCCTGTGAACCGTTTCAGGCCCAATATGGTTTTTACCGGCGGCGAACCTTTTGAAGAAGATACGATGGGGCATATCCGTGTAAATAACATCGATTTTTATGGTGTAAAACTTTGTGCACGCTGCCCTATCCCAACCATCGACCAGGATACCATTACCAAAAGTAATGAGCCTACCAAAACATTGCTTACTTATCGCCGTCGAAACAATGATGTATACTTCGGTCAGAATTTTGTGCATCAGGGTGATGGAATAATTAATGTTGGCGATGAGATAGAAGTTTTAGAAGTTAAAGAAATGCCCAATTCGTTAAAATTAGCTTGAAAATATGCGCGATATCACTCACAAACAGATTACTTTACGTACCGCCAAAGCTATCGGTGTTATATTTTGTACGGCGCAAACCATCCATCGTATACAAAACAACGAACTACCCAAGGGCAACTTGTTTGATGTAGCGCGTGCTGCAGGTTTTTTAGGCGCCAAGTTAACGCCGCAATTGCTGCCACATTGCCACCCGGTGCAGATTGACGGGATGGATATAAGTTTTGAATTTTTGGATCATGCGAAGCACTCCGGCTTTTTTGCTGAAGAAACATTCCAACGGAAAGGCATTGTGATATTGGGCGACGCCAAATCAATAGGGCGGACGGGGATTGAGATGGAGATGTTGACGGCAGTATCGGTGGCTGCTTTGGAGATATACGATATGCTGAAACCCGTTGATAAAGAGCTGGAGATCGGCCATATCAAACTGCTGCAAAAACGCGGCGGTAAAAGCGACCGGGAGCGCTATTTTGATGAACGGTTTAGCTGCGCAGTGCTGGTTTGTTCAGACTCGGCAGCTGCTGGCGAGCGCCAGGATAAAAGTGGCATTATTATCAGCGATATGCTGAAAGAGGTTAACGCTGATGTAATCAGTTATAAGATATTTCCGGACGATAAAACACTGATACAGCAACAGATACAAGTCTGGGTTGAAGCGGATGTTAACTTTATTTTCACTACTGGTGGAACAGGTTTCGGGCCGCGGGATAATACCGTGGAAGCCGTGGAAGAGATACTGGAACGGCACGCGGATGGTATTACGGAAGCTATGCGCGCCTACGGGCAGATGCGCACCCAGCTGGCCATGATGAGCCGCGGTGTGGCCGGTTCGATAGCGCGAACATTGATCGTGACTTTACCCGGCAGTGTAAATGGCGCTCGCGAATCGCTCGAAGCTATTTTGCCAGCAGTTTTCCATGCACGTAAGATGATGCTGGGTGATGGGCATTAATGCGCCTTTTTGAAAAATAGTTTATTGCTGATATTTAACAAGGGCTTTTCTACATAAGTATAAAGCGGTAAACTGGCCACGGTTGCCGCTAATGTTGCTACGATAACGAATACGTCGCCGTTTAAGAGGTTAAATCTCTCAAAAGCTTTGCCTATAACTAAAATGACCAGGATATGGGTAAGATAACCCGAGAAGGAAGCGTCGCCCACTTTGATCAACACTTTAGGGATATTGATATCGAAAAGCAATTCCATAAATAATATGCCGAGTACGAATAAGCCGCAGGGCAGCCCCCATATCAGGCTGCGTAACATGGCGGTATGCTGATCGGTGATCACATAAAATGGCGTCGAAATATGATCTGAATCCAGGTTCATAGACGATAGCATAAGTACCAGGCCGATTACCCCAACCACAACACTTAGCCTTTTGATCAGCTTTTTGTTGAGTTTTTGAAAATTAGCGACAGCGCTGTTATAGGCTACGCCAATGGCGACACCGAGCGCGAACTCGATCAAAATAGGTGTACAAACAAACTTCAGCAAAACATCAGGTGGGTTTAAATAATATCCGGCCAAAGCTAAAGCAATTAACAGACCAAGTAGGTAAGGGAAGATATTCTTTATTTTTAAAAACAGGAAAATAACAATGATCGAATAAAAATACATCTCGTAGGTTAGCGACCAGCCCTGGCCAATTATTGGAAGGATGACGTTCTTTGCAGCCAGTATGGGAAAAAACAAAATGGTTTTGGCTATTTCGCCGCCGGTAACCGGGTGTTTAATGATAAATCTTTCGCCATACACGATAATAGAATAAAGCCAATATAGCGGAATGATGCGGATCATCCGTTTAATAAAAAAATTGAACCAGCCGCTGGGTTTTTTCATGTACGATTTTACCACGATGGTCATGATCAGACCGCTGATTACAAAGAACAGGTCGAGGCCGATGGATGTCCAATGCCTGAGAAATAAAAAATTAACTTGTGCCGAAGGGTTGAACTTGCCATCCCGGTCGATGATCATGGCGTGATTGTAAATAACCGAAATGACGGCTAATGCGCGCATCATTTGGATGGAGTTGATTTTTTTATTCACCAGATATTCCGAAGTTTGGACTAACAAGGACTGACACAAGTATACTAAAAGAACATAATTATCACAATATGTTACACTACACCGAGGCACAAAAACTCATCACTTCATTAGCGCGTTCGTTCGGTGTGGAAGAACTGGTGCTGGATGATGCGGATGGACGGGTTTTAGCCGAAGATATTTATGCCGACAGGGATTATCCGCCGTTTAACCGCGCTACGATGGACGGCTATGCCGTCAATGCTGAAGATTGGGAGAACGGCACCAGAAACTTTAAAATACAGCAGGTAGTTTATGCCGGCGAAAATGCACATGCAGCACTGGCGAAAGGTAGTTGTTATAAGATAATGACCGGGGCGCCAGTGCCACCATCGGCCAATGCGGTGATACGGCGGGAAGACGCTTTGCAGATGGAGGATACGGTGAGTTTTGCCGTAGCGGCTATCAAACCTTATCAAAGCATAGCGCGGCAGGGCGAGGATATGCGTAAGGGCGACTTAGTGCTGCCCAAAGGCACTGTTTGTTCGTTCGCCACTATAAGCATATTAGCATCTTTAGGTAAAGATAAGGTAAAGGTTAAAAAATTGCCTAAGGTGGCATTGTTTACTACCGGAAACGAAGTTGTGGATATTGATATACCAGTATCTGGTACACAGATCCGCAACAGTAACCGATACCTGTTAAAAAGCCTGTTGAAGCGTTGGCAGATGAAGCCGGTGCTATGTAAACATGTAATTGACGACCGGGCGCAATTAACGGTAAATTTAAGCGAGGCGCTAGATTGTGATATGATGATCACTTGCGGTGGTGTATCAGCAGGAGATGCCGATTATTTGCCCGAAGTGCTGGCGGAGATAGGCGTAAAAAAGCTGTTTCATAAAGTAGCCATAAGGCCGGGCAAGCCCATTTGGTGTGGGCAAATGCCTAACGGAGGGCTGGTTTTCGCGTTGCCGGGTAACCCGGTTTCGTGCATGGTAACGTTTAAATTGTTTATTGAGAAATATATTGCCAAGTCGCTTGAAAATCACGAATTAAGTGAAATAATTATTCCATTTAAGGGTGTCCGCAAACATACGGCCAACCTGGATGAATTTTTCCCGGTACAAATATCCGGCGAACCTTCTCAAGCTTCGATATTACCGATTAATAGTTCGGGTGATATCCGTTTGGGCTTGCATGCCGATGCTTTTGTACATCACCCGGCTGAGGTTAGCGAACTACATGATGGTGATGCGGTAACCTGTTATCTCTTGTAAAGTAAGCCGCTTGTAATTATCGCTTAAATCAGCTTGAAACATGTACGGAAATGTCGCTCGTTTAACAATAAGGTCGTATATTTGGGTTGGATGATTTTTGTGAACGATAAATTTGGCCGTAATTTTAAAACACTACGGGTTAGCCTACTCAGTACCTGTAACCTGGGCTGTGTTTATTGTACCATGGGCACCGAAGAGGAAGCCATGATAGAGCGTAAGCCGCAAACCCCGGCCGATATTTTTTTGAATCATATTGCCAGTTTGCATCAACAGCTCGATCTGCAAACCATCCGATTTACCGGAGGCGAACCTTTGCTTTACCGAGATCTGCCCAAAGTTATTGCCGGGGTTAAAACTTTAGGTATACCTGATATCAAATTGACTACCAATGCATTTTTGCTGGACAGACATGCGCAAGAATTGAAGGAAGCCGGTTTGCAATACATAAATGTATCGCTGGATGCAGCGGATGAGGAAGCATTTTACCGCATGACGCGTCGCCGGCAGTTGAGCAAAACCCTGAAAGGTATTGAGAGCGCGTTAAGCTGCGGTTTAGATGTAAAACTTAACGCGGTGATCATGAAAAATAAGAACGATGACCAGATCTTACCTTTAGTGGAGTATGCTTTTGAACGTGGGATAACTATCCGCTTTTTGGAGGTAATGCCAATGGGCCATTTGTTTGGTCATGGTCAGGAATACCTTTTTGCGCAGGAAGAGATATTGGCCCGGATAGCTACCCGGTATAACTTTAATAAGTTAGATAGAAATAGTTCATCCACAGCTAATTACTGGCAGATAACTGAAGGTAATATTTTCGGTATAATAGCCAATGATACCGAGCCTTTTTGCCAGGATTGCAATCGCCTTAGGCTGGATGCAGACGGTAACATTTATGGGTGTTTGAGTAACAGCACGGCCATCGCTTTAAGTGGTACTGAGGCTGGTGATGAATTAAAAGATAAATTAGAACAAGCCATGGCTCATAAGCAGGAACTGCAATTTACCGGCAGCGAAATGAGTATGATGCATATTGGCGGATAAGATATAATGAAAATACAGGTTTTTGCTGTTTTAAAAGAGTATTTCGACAAGGAATTTGAGCTTGCTAATGATATTAAGGACATTGGTGAGTTGAAAACACGCTTGTCGTGCTTAAATCAAGAAGCTGATGGTGTACTGAACATCAGTAGGTTTGCTATAAATAACGAATTTGTTAATTCTGATCACGCTATACAGGCCCATGATACGATCTGCATATTTCCACCAAGTAGCGGAGGCTGAAATACCTGCCTTGTCGGCCGAACCATTGGATGTGGTTGGTTTATTGTCGCAGGCGCATCATCCTGCGGCCGGGGCCGTGGTATTGTTTAGCGGCGAGGTGCGTAACCATAACCAGGGGCAAAGTGTTGATTACTTGGAATACGAAGCCCACGAGGTCATGGCTATTAAAATGATCGCTGAAATATTGGCCGACGCGCGCGCCAAATGGGACCTGAAAATCGCACTGGCACAACATCGTATAGGTAAAGTTACCGTTGGCGAAACCGCTGTTGTAGTAATTACCGCATCAGCGCACCGGGGTGAGGCTTACGAGGCCAACCAATACATTATCCACCGCATTAAGCACGAGGCTACAATATGGAAGTGCGAATACTTTAGCGATGGGGCTAAGAAATGGGGTGGCAATTGCAGTTGTTGTGAGCCAGTTCAATAGCTCATTAGCCATTGGTTCATTAGTTTTAAACTGATGGATATGAATGAAATTGATTGCAGGTACTAATAAACCAATGAACAAGTGAACCAATGAACCGACCTATCATCACCATCGAATATTGCCCCAAGTGTGGCTGGATGCTGCGTGCGGCCTATATGGCGCAGGAACTGCTGAATACTTTTACTGAAGATGTGCATGGAGTTTTGCTGCAGCCCAGTGAGGTAAGCGGACGATATACCATTCGTATAGATCATGCTGAACTGTTCGACCGGAAGAGGGAGGGGCGTTTTCCGGAAATTAAAGAGTTGAAACAGCTAGTACGAGATATGGTTAGTCCGGGTAAGGACCTGGGACATTCGGATAAAAAAGGCTGAAACGAAAAGTTTGTATCAGCGAATACCTGTCCCGATAGCTACCCGAATGGTTAAAGTTCCAAGGGGCATGAGCGGATAGCTGGCCCACAAGGTAGCCCAAACCAGACAGCTGTTGAAAAATACTAATTTGCATATTCAAATAATCACTACTTTTGTAAACATGAAACGTGCTGTAGTTGTGTTACTTATTGCTGTTTATCTGTTCTCATCGTTAGGTGTGGCAGCAAAAAGCATGTACTGCATGGGCGTGCTTACTTCAACCACTATTGCCTACAGTGATCATGGCAACGACCATAGCAAGGAGAAATGCAAAATGGGCGTTGAAATGCGTAAATGCTGTAAAACTAAAAAGCAATACCTGAAGGTTAAAGATCAGCATTACGGTTCGGTTACATTAGCTTTTCTGGCTAAATTATTCCCGGTGCTAAGCAACCTGGCTTCGCCGGATACGGAAGTTGATACGCCTTGCCTGTACCGTTTGCATGCTTATAACAGCAATGCTCCACCCGGCGCGTTGGCAGTACCTGCCCGTATTTTGTACTGCGTTTACCGTATCTGATTTTCTGCTCTCTTCTTTTGTTAACAGGCATCCTGCCTGATACAACGTATATTTTTTACAACAACTGTTTACTTTACTGGTTAAATAATTATTCAAAGCCTCTTACCATTATGAAAAAGAGTTTGATACTGATATTGCTGATAGCAATCAGCATTGCTGGCAAGGCACAGATGCATATGCCAGGCATGCACATGGATACCGTTAAAAAGAAGCCTGCTAAAACCGCAGATACCGCCCAAAAAACCATGAACATGGATATGAGCGGTATGTATATGGGCGATATGAGCCATGCTTATTCGTTGAACCTGCCCATGAACCGGGATGGTTCGGGTACGTCATGGCTGCCCGACCAGTCGCCGATGTATGCTTATATGTTGACGGCCGGAAAATGGAACCTGATGTTTCACGGCACTGTGTTTTTACGGTACACCAACCAGAATTTTAATAACGACGGCAAAAGGGGACAGTCAACTAAGTTTGATGCCCCGAACTGGGTGATGGCCATGATGCAACATAAAGTTGGCGAGAATGGTTTATTCAGCGCGGGTTTGATGATGTCGGCTGATCCGCTGACCGAAGGAGGGTATGGTTACCCACTGCTTTTTCAATCGGGGGAAAGCTGGAAGAACGTACCACTTACAGATCGCCAGCATCCGCATGATCTGTTCGATGAACTCGCCGTGGCCTATACCCATGCTTTGAGCAAGGATGCCGACCTGACAGGCTATTTTGGCTATCCGGGCGAGCCTGCCCTTGGCCCGGTGACGTTTATGCACCGGCCTTCGGCTATGAATGATCCCGACGCCACGCTGGGACATCACTGGCAGGATGCAACCCATATTACTTTTGGCGTAGCTACGCTGGGCTTCCGTTATAAGATAGCCAAAATAGAAGCCTCGGTGTTTAATGGGCACGAGCCTGACGAAAACCGCTATAATTTTGATAAACCGGTGTTCAACAGCTATTCGTACCGTTTATCGGTAAACCCGGGCGAGCATCTGGCGATTCAGTTTTCGCAAGGATATATCAAAGGCCCGGAAGCATTGAACCCTTTGGAAAACATTGTGCGTACCACGGCATCGGTTAACAAACAATATAATTTTAGCGATGATAAATTTTTGAGCAGCGCGCTGATATGGGGCCTAAATCATGTGGAGGAACCGGACGGGCATTCGACAAACGAACATTCTGTAACCGCGGAAGGCAACCTGCAACTGGATAAAACAGCAATTTATGCACGGTACGAGTTTGTGCAGAAAAGCCAGGAGGAGTTGAACCTTTCGCCTTTGGCGGTCAATGCGGCGATATTTAACGTGAATACGATAACGTTGGGCATAAATCATCGTTTATGGCAAGCAGCCAATACCAACTTTATCTTAGGGGTGCAAGGCACGCTGAACATTATCCCACAAGGGTTGAATACGCTTTATGGTAATTCGCCGCTAAGTGCAGAGATTTACCTGAAGATCAGCCCGGCGTTATTGAAGACAATGAAAATGTAAAATTAAATTGTTCAGAATGATTAAATTGTTCAGAATGATGGTGTTGCCGCTTTACAAGAAAATACAGACACAAATTTTACAATTTTTAACAACTAATCCCTTCGGTAAACGTTAAGAAATAAGCAAATTTGTGCAGCTTGTAACCAGGCGACACTAAACCAAATTATTGAGATACTTTTTATCCACTATGAATAATACTTCAAAATCGGCTGCATTATTATTGGCGGGCCTGGCCGCAGGCGTAACTCTGGGCATTTTATTTGCTCCAAAAAAAGGAAAAGAAAATCGTGAGAAATTAGCAAAATCATTGATCGGCCTGCGTGACGCGGCTGCCGACCAAATGGACAACCTGATGACTATTGCCGATAACGTGATCATTACCATGCGCAACCGTAACGATATGTACGCGAATCAGCATGATGATATTGAGAATGCGATTATTTAAATAATCAATATAAAAGCAAAAGCCTCCTGGTGCATCAGGAGGCTTTTGCTTTTATACATCTTCCTGCGTATCGATACTCACAATGGTGATCGTATCATTATCCTCGGCCGTTACCCGGTCGTCCACACTGTAAGTTTCCATATAATCCTTAAAGCTTAACACATCCTGGCGCACCAGTTTTTCGAAAACGGGGTTCAATAGTTTAGCAATACCTGTACCTACGCCGCCCGCCGGAGGTGTATAGCTGATCAAAACCTTTACGATGGTGCCTTGCCCGCCGGGGGCATCCTCAAATGTTACCTTACCGGTATTGTTGATGGTTGAGCCGGGCATAGACTGCCAGCTGATGAGGCTTCCGTTTATATCTTCGGTTATCTCGGCATCCCAGCTGATATTGGCTATGTTTCCGGGAATTTTAGCTTCCCAGTGCGAGTGTGTTGCGTCGATTACCTGGATATTGTCCAGGTGACTCATAAACAGCGGCAGATTTTCCAGCCGGCGCCAAAAATCGTATACATCCTGGCGGTGCCTGTTTACGGTAAAGGTATAGTTGATATTAATGCTAACCGGTTCGGTAGTGGTTTTGCCCAAACGGGTATATACTTCGCAATGGCCGGTAACGCCCCGCTGTACCAGGTAACCACCCGCAAAAATACGTATGGCGCTGCGTAGCGGGTGCCTGAACATGCGCGAAAGGCCACCGAAGGCCATCCGTGTGCCCAGGGCTACCGAAGCCACACGCTCGGGCCATTCCAGGTTGATAGTAAGGGCTGATGCAGCCTCATCTGTATATTGCGCTTGATTCAGTGTTGTATCTGGCATAACATTTATCTTTTTATATAAATGTTAACCAATTACCAGTCAACTGGTTTTCTTTAAGTGAAAAAATTTTGCCCGCTATTGGTAATCAAACTTAAAACGGTTCAGATCAGGCAAGTGTTTCTTTTTACGCTGTAACTCATACCGGTAAATGGCCTGGCCCAGGTTTTTCATAAAAGGCAGACATATGGTGGTATACTCGTATTTGTTGTCGTTCAAGATACCATCCTCGTTGGATTGTACCACGGCCGTGAGCATAAACTCCACCTTGTTTTTAAAATCGACGATGTAGGCGTTGTCGACATCATAGCCGTACGAATCGCCGATTTTATTAAAGATGCGAATGTTAGGGTTGATAACGGCTGAACTATCCGAGCCGTAGAACAGGTATTTGCAGAATGCCGGGTAATACTCCGGGCGATGATAGGTGGGATGATCACTTTCGGTAGGCCACATGCTCATGTATTTATACACCAGGCTGTAATCATCCTCGGTCAAATTAAAGCGCTGGTCTTTGGGGAACGATGAGGGAAAAATAAGCCTGCGCAACACCATTTGTTGATCAGTAATAGGATACACATTTTTATCTTCAAAACTGTAAGGTGCCATCACCAGTTTATCGTGGCTATCCATGTAACCATTGCCCTGCAGCATGTTATCCAAGTGCATCGGGTATTCGTTCGGGTCGAAGGCAGCAGGTTTCAAATATATAGTTTTAGCGCCTTCGTAAAAGCGGATGGGGTTGGTGTGTTTGGTAGATTCGCCGGCATCGCCAATGGCCAGACGGCCAATGATGCGGGTATGATTTAATCCATATTTTTTAAGCTTGGCATTGATCTCTGCCCGATCGTTAAACTCGTAAAGGCGATTATAGGCATCGTTATCGCTTACCAGCAAAATTTTTTTAATGTAGTTTTCGATACTGGGCAGACCGTCAGCTGATGAGACGTCTTTGACAACGCGGGTTTGCCCTTTAAAGGCGCTGTCGGTTTCCATGTGGGTTTTGCGGGTAAGGCCGGCAACTTTCAGTTCGTTCAGTTTTTCAAGCGCGAAGATAGCTGTAGGCAGCTTAACCGTGCTGGCAGGGTAGAAGTACCGGTTAGCGTTAAGGCGATAGCTGTACTGTTTAAAATGCGGCTGGTTATGAGCATCACGGTCAATCTGGGTATACAATATCTGTACCTCGTTTTGCGTAGGATGCTTTAATATACCTGCAAATTTAGGGTCGGATTCCAATAATTTTTTCAGGAAAACAGTGTCGGGTTGTTGCGCGTTTGCGGCTGCGGTTATCATCAGTAAAAACAAGGTACATAAGGTCTTCATAAAGTAAATATAAGGTAATGGTATTGTGATTACTAAATGTTGTATTACATTTGCAACGCTTTCGGTTCCTCTTACGATGCTATCGTGAAGGATTAAAAGGGAATCCGGTGTAAATCCGGAACTGTCCCGCAGCTGTAAGTCCGCTTTATCTGAAAAGAAAAAGCTTAGTTGAAATCATACGGTCACTGTCGGAAAAACGGGAAGGCCTCAACAAAAGGACGAGTCAGAATACCTGCCACAAGCAACATATTGTTCACAGCTTTCGCGGATAGAAGCTTTGGATGTGCATCGTAACCCGGCCGGGGACACGTTCTCCATTCCAAGTTTTTTTTCTTGCGGCAGCCTTAAATGTCAATTATCGTGCACGCAAAGGCGCAGCATTACTTTACTACATCGGGGCTTGTTAAGGCAGGGCTGATGGCCGCTTTTTGTTTGTGCTATAACTTAAGCTTAGCGCAAAAGACAGCCGCACTTGATACTACTCACAAACTAAAACAAGTAGATATATCATCGGCCACAACCGCAACCTCGCAAACCATTACGCCAACACAACAGGTATCACAAACAGATTTTGCGCGCGATAATGCCTATAATGTTACTGATGCCATTCGCGATTTTGCTGGTGTTAATGTAAAGGATTACGGCGGCATAGGCGGTGTGAAGACCGTGTCGGTACGTAGTTTGGGCGCCGATAATACGGCTGTGCTGTATAATGGCATCCAGATCACCGATGCGCAGAACGGGCAGATAGACCTGAGCAGATATAACCTGGATAACATACGGTCGATAGCTTTATACAATGCGCAGCCTACCGACATTGTGCAAACGGCCCGGGCTTTCGCGTCGGCAAGCGTGCTGTCTATTCATACGCTGGTGCCAGAGTTATCTGCTGATAAACCTTATCAGTTTACTTTTGGTGTTAAGGCCGGTTCGTTTGGCCTGGTAAATCCTTATCTGCAATGGCGGCAGCGTATATCCCAGCGCTGGGCGTTGGTCGTCAATACATCCGAAGAATATGCCAATGGCGCTTATCGCTACCATATCCCGGTATCAGCTACGCGCGATTCGGCGGCCACCCGCCGCAATGATGGGATAAACGCCCAGCAACTGGATGCCGGTTTATATTGGATGGGCGCCGATAGTTCGCGCTTTAATTTGCAGCTTAACTATTACCATGCCGACAGGGAATTGCCTGGCGCGGTTATTCCATATTCGTCACAGCCTAACCAATACCTGCATACCCGGGATGTTTTCGTACAGGCCGGATATGCGCACAGCATGGGCAAGTGGCAATTATTGCTTAACAGCAAGGCTGGGCGCAGTTATAATGATTATTTCGACGCTGTGTTTTTTAACAGCCAGGGATATTTGGATGAAAGTTATACGCAGAAAGAGTTTTATCAATCGGTTACCGTAGCTTACCGATTATTGCCCTGGTGGAAATTGTCTTTTGCTTCGGACGCCGATATATTAAGCCTTAATGCTGATGATCTTGGAGCCGTTTCGCCAACAAGGTTAAATCTTTTCGAGGTACTGGCTACGGATATGAGCCTGGGGCGTTTACATCTGCAGGCCAATTTGCTGGATACTTATATCCGCGATCATGTTTTGACCGGCACTGTGGCCGCGCCAAAAAATGCGGTAATACCAACCATCATGTCTTCGATACAGCCATTTAAAAATACACAGCTTTTGTTCAGGGCGTTTTATAAAAGCGTTTTCCGTTACCCTACATTTACCGAACAGTACTATTATGCCTTTGTGCCGAGATCGTTGCGCCCTGAACAAAGCAAACAATACAATTTAGGCGTTGCCTATACTTTGAATAGCGTCGGCGCGTTCGATTTAATCACCCTAAGCGCTGATGCCTATTACAATGTTGTAAAGGATAAGATCATTTACGTGCCTACCCAATCGCCTGACGTGCCGTCGTTCATTAACCTGGGTAATGTAGATATCACCGGGGTGGACGTAAATCTTAAAACCCGAATAAAGCTTTCCGGGAATTGGAATTTGCCGGTTTCAGGTAGCTATACCTATCAATATGCCGTCGATGTGACGGATAAGTCTTACCCGTATTACCAGGATCAGATACCATACACGCCGCTTCATACGGCTACTATTAACGCCGGTATCAGTTATAACCAAGCGGGCTTGTATTACAACTGGGTTATCTCGTCGTCCCGCTATAGTGCTAGCGATAATGTGCCCGCCAATTACCTGCCTGGTTATGCGATTAGCGATATTACCTTGACATATCAATGGAAACAGCGAAACATGCCGGTTAAAGCCGGCCTGGGTATCCATAACCTGTTCGATAAAAACTATGTGGTAGTTACTGATTATCCCATGCCGGGGCGATCGTTCAGAATAAACTTACAGATCAGTATTTAAACACAAAACACAATAATTTATGAAAAATTTAAACAGAATTTATTTTATCGCGGTTTCAGGTTTGGTGAGTATACTTGCCGCCTGTCATAAAGATTCGCCGGCGCCCGCTACACCAACCGCGCAAAGGGCAGGAGTATATGTATTGAACCAGGGCAACTATGGCAAAAGCAACAGCTCGTTAACTTATTACGATTATACAACCACCTCTTTAACTGCCGATATCTTCTCATCGGCAAACGGCGGTACACAGTTGGGCGCTTTGGCTAATGATGCGAAGGTTTACGGTTCGAAATTGTATATCACTGTCGATCAATCGGGCGTCGTTAATATCCTCAACGCTAAAACGGCCAAGCTTATCAAAAGCGTAAGCTTTTTAAACAATACCGTTTCGCGCGAACCACGTAGCCTGGCTTTCTACGGTAGCAATGCCTTTGTTACCTTGTACGATGGCAATGTAGCCGTTATGGATACCATTAATTATAACGTAAGTAAATACATCGCCGTTGGCCGTAACCCCGAGCAAATGGTAATCAGCAATGGTAAATTGTATGTGGTTAACAGCGGCGGTTTAACTTTTGGTAATCCTGATAAAACTGTTTCGGTTATCGATCTGGCCTCATTAACCGTAACCAAAACCATTACCGTGGGCGATGACCCTTATGCTGCTTCTGTAGATAGCTACGGTAATATTTATATAAACGCTTATGGCAATTACGGCGTTACCAACGCAAGTTTAAGCATCATCAATAGCAGTACCGATGTTGTGACCTCGAAAACAGATTTTGGTCCTGGTCCGTTCGTTATCAATGGCGATAATGCTTATTATTTGTCGGGCAGTAAGGTGTTAACCTACAACGTTAAAACCGGTGTCAACGGCACTACCAACTTTATTACCGACGGTACCACTTTTACTAACGCCAACGCACTGAATTACGACCCGATCAGCGGTGAAATGTTTGTTGCCGATGCCCTGAACTACTCAACCAATGGTATGCTATACGCTTTCGACAAAAACGGCAAAAAAGAGTATAACCTGGCAACGGGCATAATACCGGGTACTATCGTTTTTGTGAACAAGTAATTTTATCTTTGTTTATTATTCGATAATTTTACCTCGAAAATTAAAACCATGTCTGCACAACAAAAAATAAACATCCGCAACAGCGTACTCTTCATCATGATGGTGATTGCCGTTGCTACGCGCGTACTTGTACCCAATAACCTGGTAACCTGGGCCAATTTTACACCGGTAGGTGCCGTGTCGCTGTTTGGTGGCGCATATTTTTCGGATAAGTGGAAAGCTTACCTGTTGCCTTTGCTGGTATTACTGATCAGCGACCTGCTGGTAAATTATACCAAATACAACAAGGTTGGTTTATTTGATGGCGCGTGGATTGTTTATTTAACTTACGCGGTTACGGTATTTATCGGCACACTGATCAAAAAGGTAAGTATCGCAAAGGTAGTTTTGGCGTCCATTATAGCTGTAGTAGTGCATTGGTTACTTACCGATATGACCTTTGGCAGCACTTATTACGCACCGGGCCTAACCGGTTATTTCCAGTCGTTAACAGTGGCTATCCCGTTCGAAGCTAAAATGATCTGGGGTAACCTGCTTTTCTCGGCCCTGTTATTTGGTGCCTTCGAGGCAGCGAAGACAAAGTATACCGTGCTACAGGTGCAACCTCAAATAATATAATTTAATCAAATTAAATATGGAAAGCGCCTTGCAAAACAAGGCGCTTTTTTGTGCTTATATTTATCACAATGAAACAGCAACTAATCGTTTTAACCGGCGCGGGCATTAGCGCCGAAAGCGGCTTAAAAACATTTCGCGACAGTGATGGCCTTTGGGAAGGTTACGATATTAACGAAGTGGCCACACCCGAAGCCTGGGAACGCAACCCGGCTTTAGTTCAGGATTTCTATAATCAACGGCGCAAATCCGTTTTAGAAGTCAGCCCCAATGCTGCACATTATGCCTTAGCCAAACTGGAAGAAAAGTATGATGTAACCATCATCACTCAAAATATCGACGATCTGCATGAAAGGGCAGGCTCGACCAATGTGATGCACCTGCACGGTATCATTACTAAATCCCAATCGAGTAAAAACCCACGAATAACTTATCCTATTAAAGGCTGGGAACTGCGTATGGGCGAAACCTGTCGTTTAGGTTCGCAGTTGCGCCCGCATGTAGTATGGTTTGGCGAGATGGTGCCGATGATAGAGCCAGCGGCAAAACTATGTGCTAAAGCCGATGTATTTATTTTGGTCGGTTCGTCGTTAGCGGTATACCCCGCATCCGGACTGGTCAATCACGTTCCGACCGGCGTGCCGATGTATGTTGTAGATCCGAAGATCCCGAACGTTTATGGCTTTCCGGATATGACCAAGATAGAGGAGAAAGCTACCATTGGTGTACCGGATTTGGTTGATGAGTTAATGAAATAGTTGGTAATTTCGTATGGCTATCACAAAAGCATTTTCAAATCGTTATCAAATTAATGAACTATAGAAACTTCATACTGATCATATTACTGTCGGTTGGTAGTTTAATGGCCTGTGCGCAAACCAAACTGGTTACACCAATAAGTTACCAACAGCTTGAAAAACGCATTACTAATAAGGATACGGTATATATAGTTAACTTTTGGGCTACCTGGTGCGGCCCTTGTGTGGCCGAATTGCCTAATTTTGATAAACTACAGCAAACCTATAGCGGCAAGCCCTTAAAAGTTTTGTTGTTGAGCATGGACTTTAAATCGAAACTGAATGAAGTTAGAACCTTTGCCACCAGCCGTAAAATTGTAAGCGAGGTTTGCCTGGCGAATAAACCCAGCGAGCAGGAGTTTATCGACCAGGTAGATAAAAACTGGAGCGGCGCTTTACCGGGTACTATGATTGTAAACGCTAAAAAAGGCATCCGTAAGTTTTATGAAAAGGAGTTTACTTTTGATGAGTTGAACAAATTATATCAAAGCAATAAATAACTTATGACGCAACTGGTGATAGATTATAAAAGGTCTTCAGATATGATCCGTATTACCGGGGCATTGATACCCATGCAATGCCTTGTTGAATTTTGGTTGTTTAACAGACAGATAGTACAGCCCCAATTAATCGTCATCTATATCTCGCTCTTTATACTATTTATATTGGCCCAGATAGTGAGAAGTGGTGCGCGATGGATAAAATGGCCATACCTTTGTATTGCAGCTATTAGTTTTACCTTTCAATTATATGGCATTATTGCAACTATGGCGACAGTTGCGTACGAAAAAACAACGTTAAGTAATGTGCCATCATTTGGTACGCTTGTTATTGATGGTATGTTTTCTTTGGCGCAGGATGTTTTGACAATATATTCGGTTTACTTATTGTTTGTAGCTACTAAAACGGATGATGTTGATGATACCTTTGCTGCTGAAGAAAATATAATTGAGGTCTAGAATATTAACATTAAAATTAAATACCATGAAAAAGTTTTTTGCTTTGTTAACAGTGGCCGTAATAGGGCTGACAGCTTTTAAAGCCGATAATGGTGGGTATAAAGTAGGCGATGTAGCTGCCGACTTTAAGTTGAAGAATGTGGATGGCAAAATAGTGTCGCTGGCTAATTATAAGTCGGCCAAAGGTTTTATTGTAGTGTTTACCTGTAACCATTGCCCTTATGCCAAAGCCTACGAGAGTCGAATTATGGACCTTGACAAAAAGTATGCTGCGAAGGGCTATCCCGTAATTGCCATCAGCCCTAACGATCCGGTAAGCGAGCCCCAGGATTCTTTCGAAAATATGAAGAAACGCGCTTCAGAAAGAGGTTACACTTTCCCATATACTATCGATGAAACCCAGGATGTAACCCGCCAGTACGGCGCCAAAGCCACGCCGCACGTGTTTGTATTACAAAAAACTGCACAGGGTAACTTGGTTAAGTACATCGGCGCTATTGATGATGATACCGAGAATGCTAATCCAAACCATACCCGCTATGTTGAGAATGCTGTTGATGCGTTATTGACAGGAAAAAGCGTAGCAACTACCAGCACCAAGGCCATCGGCTGTTCTATTAAGTGGAAAAAAGGAGCGTAATATTAAATGTGCAAATGAGTTGACGCGCAGAGGTGCAAATTATAAAACAAAAATCCCTGGTTGAGATTTCAACCGGGGATTTTATTTATAATATTTTAAAACTTATTTAGCTTCAGCGATACTGGTGATATCGATCGAATCGCCGGTAACTGTACCTTCAACGGTTACTTTTTTACCTGCAAATTTAACGGCCTTTTTTTGGTTAGCTATTTTATAGATCTTTTTATCCACCACTAAAACGGCTGATGCACCCATTTTAATACATTTGCTGGCGCAGGCAACCGGGTCTTTATCATCGCATTTGCCTTTGGCGGCACACATCGAATCGTCTATCGTTCCGGTAAGTTTAACAGGATTGGCGAATACAGTGCTCATTGCACCAACCATTAATAGTAACAATAATAATTTTTTCATGGCTAATTGGTTTTAATATCTGATTATCAAATGTAATTAAAAAGAAATGAAAAAATCAACGCTTTGTGGCTTGACTTATTCTTGTTTAATTTTCGGATTTTTGGGATAGTAGCGTAATGCGCTTTTACGGATAATGAGCGTCTGTAAAAGCACCACGTAAATCACCAATTGAACCTGATCAAGCATATTTACAATCGCAACGATGATTACCGAGATTGGGGTTAGTATAAAGTTTAAGCGGTGAGCTTTCCATTTTAGCGTGTCTTCAACAGTCGATGGCGAAAAGCACAATTTTTGCTTGTGCTTAACAATATACTGTAAAATTAAGGTTTGCGCAAAAGCTCCGGCCAATATAATGCCGATATAAACATCAAGCGCCCATAAATTATGCGGTGATATGGTGCCTGATATAATGGAAACGGCAAACGGAAACAGCGAGATGATGAACAGAAAAAGCAGGTTGCGCACAACCAGGCGCACATCGTAATCTTTCAATACTTTAAAGATCTTGAGATGCCGTATCCAAAACGCGCTTACCAGAAAGAAGCTTAAAGCGTAGGCTGCAAAACGTGGAACGAGATCAATAAAAGCTTCGGCAATTTTCTCGGGCCTGGCATGGCGCAAGTTATCCGGTAGCTTTATTTCGAGCACCATAATAGTAATGATGATAGCAAAAACCGCATCGCTGAACAGGATTACCCGTTCCAGTTCAAACTCGCGCTCTAATTCTTTTTCTTCCATTTGCAGTCAATAGTTTATTTGTACTAATTTACATTTTAAATAATTAACCCGATCATGCCACTACGCCCGATTTTTTGCACATTATTGCTGATGCCCTTGCTATGCAGCGCCCAGCGATTAACCAAAGCCGATATTGCGCGTTGCAATGCCGAAGCCAAACGTGTAACCATCATTCGCGATAACTGGGGCGTACCGCACATTTATGCTAAAACCGATGCCGATGTGGTTTTTGGCTTGTTGTACAGCGAATGCGAAGATAATTTTAAAGGCGTTGAGCGTAACTACCTCAACGTATTGGGCCGTACCGCCGAGGCCGATGGTGAAAAAGCCATATATACCGACCTGCTGATGCGTCTGGCCGAAGATAGCACCGATGCCATTAAAGATTATAAACGGTGTACGCCCGTATTCAAAAAGCTGCTTGATGCATTTGCGGATGGTATAAATTACTACCTGTACAAACATCCCGAAGTAAGGCCAGTTGTTTTAACCCGTTTTAAGCCCTGGTATGCCTTGATGTTTACCGATGGTAGCGTAGGCGCCACTATAACCGGCGGGGTAACAGTTGAGGATGTGCGCAGATTTTACAGTAATGACGAACCGCAATTGGGCTACTATTATAAACCTGATGATGAACTGATCGAGACCGGCTCGAACGGCTTTGCTATCTCGCCTTCAAAATCGGCAAGCAGGCACGCCATGCTGTATATCAACCCGCATGTGCCGTTTTATTTCCGGTCGGAAGTGGAGTTGGTGAGCCAGGAAGGGCTACATGCCTACGGCGCGGTTACCTGGGGGCAATTCTTTGTTTACCAGGGGTTCAACCAGCACTGCGGCTGGATGCACACCACCAGCAATGCCGACGTAGCCGACTTGTATGCCGAGAAGGTAGATCATTATACCGATAAAGGCCTGTTTTACGAATACGAGCATAAACAATTACCTGTCCGCTTGCAAAAGGTGGTGGTTAAGTTTAAGTTGGATAACGGCACGATTGCTAAAACTTTTACAACTTATTATACGCATCACGGCCCGGTAATGGCTAGTCGTGAGGGCAACTGGCTAAGCCTGCGGGCCAATAACCGTTCGCTGGATGCCTTGTTCGAATCGTGGCAGATCACCAAAGCCAATAATTTTGAGGAATATAAAAAGGCTATGAGCCTGCTCTCTAACGCTACCAATAATACAGTTTATGCTGATGATAAAGGGAATACGGCGTTATGGTATGGCAATTATATCCCCAAACGTAACGCTAAATTTAATTGGACACTACCTGTTGACGGTACCACCGCCGCTACCGAATGGCAAGGTGTACATCCGTTAAATGAGATCGTGCATGTGTACAATCCCACTTCGGGCTTTATCCAGAATTGTAATGCCACGCCATATGAGTCTGCAGGTATAAGCAGTCCCGACAAGACAAAATACCCGGTTTATATGGCGCCCGATGGGCAAAACTATCGGGGAATAAATGCCATCAGGTTATTGAGTGATGCACACGGTATTACGCTCGATGGGCTAATTGCCAAGGGTTATGATCATTATTTAGCCGCTTTTGATGATCTGTTGCCGCCCTTATTCAAAGCTTACGATCAAGGCAGCAATGAGGTTAAGCAGTTGCTTGCCGAACCAGTTCAACTGTTAAAAGATTGGGATAAGCGCTCATCTGTAAACTCGGTCGCGACTATACTGGCTACACAATGGGGGATGCTGATGATCGAAAAAATGCCCAAAGCGCGCACGGTTGAAGAAAGTACCTTTGCCACCAAACGTATCTCCACATTTGCCAACCAATTGGATGGTAATACACAACTTACTTTGCTTACCCAAACGGTTAACGATCTGCAAAAAGCTTACGGCACATGGAAAATCCCACTGGGTGATATCAACCGTTATCAGCGCCCCGCCGACGGCAAAACATTTGATGATAAGCAGCCAGGTTTGCCGGTAGGGCAGGTGTCGTCGGCATTCGGGCAGTTGCCATCGTTTGTAAGCCGGCAGATGGGCACGCAAAAGCGTTACGGTTATTCGGTCAACAGCTTTATCGCGGCGGTGGAGTTTGGTAAACGTATCAAAGCCAAAAGCATTATCACCGGCGGGCAATCGTTCGATCCCAACTCCAAACATTTTACCGATCAGGCACAGATGTACATCGACGGACGGTTTAAGGATGTGTTATTTTATAAAGAAGACGTTTTAAAACACGCGGAACGCACGTATCACCCGGGGGAAAAGAATTAAAAGATAAGAAACAGAACTCAAGACTCCCAACTCCTGGCTCGTGACTAACTGATCCCGTTTCGACCTTTCTCATCGTCAATAATTTCGGCTACCATGGTGCTATCGTCGGTATATATCGTTTTATCTATGCTGTAAAAACGCAAGGCTACACCCAATATAAAGGCGCAAACAAGCCAATCTGCCACCCACGCCCAGCCAGCATGCAGCAACATTGCCAGCCCAGCACAATTGATAAATAAAGCCGGTTGTACCAGGCGCACAATATGATTTTTACGTTTTCGGCCCTTCCATGCGTTTTTGCTGTAATGGTTAACCGCATACATTAAAACGCAGTAAGTTAAACAACCTAAGCCACTTAAAAATACCACCATCAGGCAATAAAGGTAAAACAAGCTTTTAAAATTATTGAGCTGATGATAGCTAATCAGTATTAATGGTATGGGGCATAACAGCAAAAATGTCGACCATATTTTGGCCACGTACTTGTAATTATGAAAAAATGCAAACACCGGTTCGTTGATGGCCACATAAATGTAAAGCGCAACTAAAGCAATCACATTGAAACAAAAGTAACACCACGAGTAATCAGTAGGCTGGTCAAGGTTGGTATCCCATAATATGCCGTTATTTTTCGAGGTGGCGAATACAAAAAGCACAAAACCTACAATATTGGCGGTAGTGGCCAGTTCAAAAAAATGTTCAATATTTTTGGATGTATGCGCCTGTTTCTCATTGCTAACGGCATAATGATAGAGGTTCTCCTCCATAAAAATGTTATTGTCCTTCATGATGCGCCACAGCATCCGGATAAATATGGCAATAACTACAAATAAGATGATCACAAAAAATGCCGGCCAAAATGGATCTTGGTAGTCTGCGTTAGTCATTTAGTTTAAATTATTCAGGAGTCGAACTTCAAAACCAAAGTTAATCGTCCACAGGTCGGTTTGCAAATTTGATTATTCATCTGTGATTGCTCAAATACAATTTGGAAAACGTGTATCGAGGTCGCACAGGTACTTGGTATTGATAAATTTATTAATTAGATGAAATGATATCGACAACTCATTTAGCCGGGATAAATTTTAAAGCGTACGAATCCAGGCAATAACGTTTGCCGGTAGGGGCCGGGCCGTCGTCAAAAACATGCCCCAGGTGTAAACCTGTGCTGCGTTCAACCACTTCTTGACGCACTTCGCCGTATGAATCATCCTCCACGATCATGATGTCCTTCTCGTCGATCGGTTCAAAAAAACTTGGCCAGCCAGTTCCCGAATCGAATTTGGCTTCCGAACTAAATAACGGCTTGCCGGTGGCGGCGCTTACATAAATGCCTTTTTTGTGATTATCCCAATACGGATTCCTAAATGGCGGTTCAGTGCTTTTGTTTACCATAATATCATAAGCGTCTGATGATAAAACGCTTTTCCAGTAGCTGTTGGGTTTAGCTCCCGGAAAGGTTTTTACATCCTCCGAACTGCCCGGTATAATGGTATGTTTTTGATTGCAGGCTTGCGATAACAATAATAGTATAGCCGGTACGATCAGAATGATTTTTTTCATGCTTATTAGTCTTGAATCCGGTAAAAACCTTACAAACAGGAAGCAAGATATTAAACGCATTTACGATCAGGCATTGCTGAAATATGGACAAACTTAATTAACCGCAAAGTCAATTTTTATAGTAATAGAAGCGGTCTTTTTCCGGGATGACGTATTAAAAGTACCACCACCCGAGTAAGTTTCATCATCGTTTTCGCCAATGATCTGAAAAACGCCCATGGTAGCCTTCTTTATCTTACCCAGATTGCTGCCCGAATTTTTGGCGATCGTTTCAGCCCGTAATTTCGCATCGGCGCTTGCTTTGGCCAGTAAATCGATTTTTAAATCAGAGAGTTTTGTGTAATAGTATGAAGGGGCCAACGAGTTTAACTCGATACCTTTTTCAATAAGCTCCGTTACTTCGCGCGATACCTTTTCTATTTTATCAATATCCGCCGATTTTACGGTTATATTTTGCTTTAAGATATAACCATCAAATTTTTGCCCGGTTTCAATCCCCCTGTCGTTATAAATTTTAATAAAATCTTTTTTGATATCTACCGATGAGATCAGCAACTCATCTGCCTGGATACCTTTGGCTTTTAAATAGGCAGATACCGTTGCTTCATCACTTTTTAGCTCGCTGTAAGCCGTTTTCAGATCCGTGCTTTTTCGAGAATAATCTGCTTCCCAAACGATAAGGTTACTGGTGAAATTTTTCTCCGCCAGCCCGGTCACCGTTATGGTTTCTTCGCCCTTAAACTTGTATTTATACGCTCCGGCAACAACTAACGAGATTACGATAAAGGCGATACCGAGGATGATGGCATTCAGGCTGGTTTTCATCTGTTTATATGTTGAATTTTATATAAACTTAAATAACATTTTGTTCATTTAAACCACTGTTAACAAAAAATAAATTAAACAAAAAAGGCGATGATCGCTGATCATCGCCCGGTATATTATTTCAAAACTTTCTTAGAAGTTTGGTTTCAATACATATTTGTCGTAGAACCTGAAGATATGCTCAACAGCTTCTTCGGCGGTATCAACCAAGCGGTACAGGTTCAGGTCATCAGGACTGATGTTATGCTCCTGGGCCAGCATCTTTTCTTCCACCCATTTAAATAAGCCGCCCCAGTAATCAGTGCCTACAAACACGATAGGGAAACGGGCAATTTTGCCGGTTTGTATCAACGTAATCGCCTCGAACGACTCATCCATTGTACCGAAACCACCAGGCAATATGATAAACCCTTGCGAGTACTTCATAAACATTACTTTTCGTACAAAAAAGTAATCAAACTGCATGATCTTATCCCTATCGATATATTTATTATGAAACTGCTCGAATGGTAACTCAATATTTAACCCTACCGATTTACCGCCGGCTTCATAAGCGCCTTTGTTGGCAGCTTCCATAATACCCGGCCCACCGCCCGATATTACACCGTAGCCACGCTCGGTCAATAAGCGGGCAATGTTTTCTGATAGTTTATAGTAAGGGTTATCGTTTTTAGTACGCGCCGAACCGAAAATAGATACACAGGGGCCAATTTTAGCCATTTTTTCAAACCCGTCAACAAACTCGGCCATGATCTTGAAGATCTGCCAGCTGTCGGTTACCTTAATTTCCTGCCAGTTTTTGTTCTCAAACGCCTGTCTTATTTTTTCTTCACTTGTCATTAGATGTTCTCCTGGCTCCGCCCTTTGCGAAGCTTTTTAATTTTCGAAATAAACGGCTAAGGTAACTATTTGTGCGGGTTTTGTATTAAAATTTTATTAAGCTTTTATGCTTTTGCTGTTACGGCTACAGTCTTTTTACCCGAAGTGATCCATAAACCGGTAAAGGTGATCAGCCCGTTTACAATAATCAATTCGTTATCAAATACATATCCGCCCAACAGTTCCTTCGAACTTGTACTTAAAAAGAAACATACCGCTGGCGATATCACACAAATAAACGGAACCAGTTTATCGGCAACCTGCCTGCTTTTTACAAATAAACCGAATGAATAAAGCCCTAATAATGGCCCATAAGTATACGAAGCGACCTTGAATATAGCTCCAACCACAGCATCGTCATTAATACTGTTAAATACCACAATCACCAAAAACATCAAGCCCGAAAAGGCAATGTGTACATAATGCCTTGCTTTTACCATTTTTTTGCTGTTGGTATCGCCGCGCTTGTTAAAGTTTAAAAAATCCACGCAGAATGAGGTAGTCAATGCCGTAAGTGCCGAATCGGTAGTAGCGAAAGTGGCAGCCGTTAAGCCCAGCATAAAAACAATGGCCGGAACCAAGCCTAAATACTTTAAAGCGATGGTGGGGTACAGGTAATCGGTTTTGCTTACCGTAATGCTATTTTTTTGTGCATATATGTACAACAAAGCGCCCACACTTAAAAAGAAAATATTGATCACCACGAATACGCCAGTAAAGCTGAACATGTTTTTCTGCGCTTCACTGATGTTTTTGCAGCTCAGGTTTTTCTGCATCAGGTCTTGGTCAAGACCTGTCATGGCTACGGTGATAAACAACCCGCCTAAAAACTGCTTGCCGAAGTGGAGTTTACTGCCCAAAAAGTTGGTAAAGAAAAATATCTTGGAATAGCTGCTGTTTTTGATCGCATCCGCGGCCTGAAACAAGTTAAAATCTAAACTTTTGCAGATAAAATAGATCGACAGAAATACCGACGATACAAGGAACAGCGTCTGTAAGCTATCGGTAATAATGATGGTTTTTAAGCCACCGCGATAGGTATAAAGCCAGATCAGTAATAAACAGATCAATACGGTAATGGCAAAAGGCACATGATAACTATCGAATATAAACTTTTGTAAAACGATCACCACCAGGTACAGCCTGAATGCCGAGCCGATGGTGCGGCTGATCAGAAATATGCCCGCGGCGGTTTTATAACTCCAGGTACCCAAAGCGCTCTCGATATAACTGTATATTGATGTGAGTTTTAAACGATAATATAAAGGCAGCAGAACGGTAGCGATGATGATAAAACCTGCCGCATTGCCTAAAATGAACTGAAAATAAGCGAACTGATCGCCCGTAGGTGCGCCAACTTTTCCAGGAACGGAAATGAATGTAACCCCGCTCAATGCTGTACCGATCATCCCAAATGCTACCAGGTACCATTTGGAGTTCCGGTTAGCCACGAAAAAAGTGTCATTATCCGACGATTTACTCGAAGTAAGGAATGAAATAACAATCAACAATAAAAAGTAGCCGATGATAAACGAGAGCAGTACGAGTGGAGACATAGGTTTGCTTTGTTTCGAAGTAAAATCAATTATAGGAATAATTATGGAAGATGTGAAAGGTAAGATGGAAAACGTAGATCTAATGACATCTTCCATCTTACCTGCAACATTTTCCATCGAAATAGTTAATTTAGCAACATGAACTTTTCGTCGAAGTTGTTGGAAGGGGCGGTGGCCGAGTTTGCCAAATTACCGGGTGTGGGGCAAAAAACAGCCTTGAGGCTGGTGCTGCATTTACTTAACCAGGATAAGGATGATGTGGAACGATTCAGTACAGCCATCAACAAACTCCGTAACGAAATACAGTTTTGCGGCGTGTGCCATAACATAGCCGATCAGCCGGTTTGCGAGATATGTTCGGCGCCTAAGCGAGATCGTGGCCTCATCTGCGTGGTTGAAGATACCCGCGACGTTATGGCTATTGAAAACACCAGCCAATATAATGGTCTATATCATGTATTGGGTGCACTTATATCGCCGATGGATGGTATTGGTCCAGCCGATCTGGAAGTGGATTCGTTAATCGAACGCCTGCGCAGCGGCGAAGTGAAAGAAGTAATTTTCGCCCTAAGCGCCACTATGGAAGGCGATACTACGATCTTCTACCTGCATAAACGATTAAAAGATTTTAACATCAATATATCAACCATTGCCCGTGGCATTGCCTTTGGCGGCGAGTTGGAGTATGTTGACGAAATAACACTGGGCCGCTCCATCACCACACGAGTGCCCTACGAAAGTGCTTTGGCACGATAAAACCACGATTTTTATTTATATGGATCTAAAAGGAAAAGTTATTGTTATCACCGGTGCGTCATCAGGTATCGGCAGGGCTATGGCCATTGAGTTTGCTAAGCGCGGCGCTAACTTAATTTTAGGTGCGCGCCACTACGTTGAACTATGCGAGCTGGGTCAGGATCTGGAAGGCCGCTACAGTATTAAAGCCGTAGCCGTACAGTGCGATGTTACTGTGGAAGAAGATTGTAAAGTTCTGATCAGCCAGGCTATAGTAACTTTTAAGCGCATGGATATACTGATCAACAATGCCGGTATATCCATGCGCGCTTTATTTAAAGATACCGACTTATCCGTACTGAAACGCCTGATGGATGTTAACTTTTGGGGAACAGTGTATTGCACCAAATATGCCTTGCCACATATTACAAAAACGCAGGGCAGTATTGTGGGTGTATCATCTATCGCCGGCTACAAGGGTCTACCGGGTCGTACTGGCTATTCGGCATCTAAGTTTGCCATGAATGGCTTTTTAGATTCGTTGCGCGAAGAGAACTTGAAAACCGGCGTGCACGTAATGACTGCCTGCCCGGGCTTCACCGCTTCAAACATCCGTAATACGGCTTTAACGGCCACTGGCAAACAGCAAAGCGAAAGCAGCATGAACGAGAATAAAATGATGAGTGCTGAAGCTGTGGCAAAACTGATAGCCGATGGTATAGAAAACCGCAAACGCACCATCATCATGACTACCCAGGGAAAACTCACCGTATTGTTAAGCAAATTCTTCCCGGCAATGCTGGATAAAATGGTTTATAATGTTTTTACCAAGGAGAAAGATCCGTTGTTGAAATAGCTGGCAGATCACAAATACAACTCCAAATCACCCTTCCCTTCCCGTACAATATCAAAATCGCCGGTAGTGCAATCCACTACTGTTGAGGGTATGTTTTCGCCATAACCGCCATCGATTACGATATCCACCTGATCTTCATATTTCTCATATATCAATTCCGGATCGGTGGAGTATTCGATGATCTCGTCGTCATCGTGAATAGAGGTAGATAGGATAGGATTTCCCAGCATCTTTACTATCTGGCGGGCAATATTGTTATCGGGTACACGTATACCTACCGTTTTTTTATTGCTGCTTAACAGTTTGGGGACATTACTATTAGCGTTAAAAATAAAAGTAAAGGGCCCGGGCAATGCTTTTTTTAATACTCTGAAGGTTTCGTTATCGATAGGTTTGATATAATCCGAAATATGGCTCAGGTCATAGCATATAAATGAAAAATTCGCTTTCTCAGGCTTGATGCGGCGTATCTTACAAATAGCTTCGATAGCCCGGTGATTGGTAATATCGCAGCCCAAGCCATAAACCGTATCGGTAGGGTAGATGATAAGTCCGCCTTTTTTTAAAACCTGAACAACCTGCTCAATAGCTTTTTCGTTCGGGTTTTCAGGATATATTTTGATCAGCATATTGAATATTAACAGTATATCACTGTTTTTTGTTGATAAAGGTAACTAAATAAAAAAGCCACCCAATATAGGCGGCCTTTTTATTATCAAAGGAGTATATAAAGCTGATTAAGCTTGTTTAGCAAACTGCGCGTTGATGATCAGTTTTACATCCTCGCCCACAACAACTGCGCCTGCTTCGGTAACGCCGTTCCAGCTTAAACCAAAATCTTTACGGTTTATTTTACCGGTGATTTCAAAACCGGCTTTCAGGTTACCATAAAAATCGGTAGCGGTACCGCCATGCTCAATGTCCAAAGTAACCGGTTTTGTTACGTCTTTAATGGTCAGGTCGCCGGTTAGGGTATCGTTAGTTATTGAGGTTGATTTAAAAGTGATTTTTGGATATTTCTCAGCATCAAAAAACTCAGGGCCCTTTAAGTGATTATCACGCATTTCCTGGTTAGTATCGATGCTGGCAACATCTAAACTAAATTCGGCATTAGCGCCTTCAAAGGTATCGCCTTCGGTGGTTACGGTACCTTCAAATGTTTTGAAAGAGCCGGTTACAGTTGATATTACTAAGTGTTTTATTTTAAACTGAACTTCTGAGTGCATTGGGTCCAAAACCCATTTTGTTGTTGCCATGATAAATATTTTTTAATTTATAATTTGATTGACGATACAAAGATAACGTAATTAAATGTTTAAACATGTAATTTTATTGTAAACATTTAGTTATCACTAAACAGTGAATAGGGAGCTTGGTTTTTAATATGTATAAGTGATTGGGGGAGAAAAAGAAACCGCCATCCTTTATTATACTGAAAGATGGCGGTTTAAATATGTTTAGTCGGCTATAGCTCTGAACATCAAAGCGCCAACTGTTAAGTTGGTACGGCTATCGATAATGATAGCGCCGCCGTTAGGCTTGTTTTCCTGATAAGCATCAAATGCCAGCGGATCGGCAGTTTTGATCACTACGCGGCCTATATCATTCAGATTGAAACTATCGGCAGCAACCTGCTCTAAGGTATTGATATTTACCTTGTACAGTATGTCCTGTATTTTGCAGCGGGTGGTTTTGCTGTTGTGTTGCACCAGGTACATCAGCGATGTATCCATCGGTTTGGTATCCATCCAGCAAAGATCG
>Ga0157373_10000272_pt1 | contig 41551 bp, 56 predicted proteins | sample C65metaG_FD_113460 | JGI IMG/M metagenome (GOLD analysis project Ga0157373, IMG submission 113460) | Corn rhizosphere microbial communities from Kellogg Biological Station, Michigan, USA - C6-5 metaG | ecosystem: Host-associated > Plants > Roots > Rhizosphere > Soil | place: USA: Michigan... | reverse complement strand
TTAGCATTGTAGCAGCAGCATAAATTACAAATGCCGTACCGCCTGCGTAAAAAAGGATAAGTGCCATTGTTGCTGCAAGGATGGTTGAAATATCTGAATCCCATAAACTAAGTTCGTTTGTAGCATCAAGAATTCTTTTCCCATTAGCGTTAATTTGCTGAATGACAGTTTCTAAAGCTGAAAATGTTCCACTGGCACCTATGAGGCGCTGAGCTATTTCGTCTCCAGCATCCATCACAAACGGAACAACATTAGCTAAATACCAGCCGCTGCCGACTATACCAGACATGATGACTATCAGTTTCAGGCCATTGATAAGCATATCCTGAATTGCGTTTGGATCGCCTTTGTAATGGATTAAACCCCATTTCCAGACAAAATAAAGCCCAAAGCAAGCGCCCATTAACGGTAAGAAAATATCATTTATCTGTCCTATGTATGTAGTTAAGTTTCCTGAGATAAACTCAGTTAACTGTTTGTACATATCTGTAAGCATATTGACAGGTAAAGCAAAATTATCACCATCAGCAGCATTAGCCAATGATGGAGTTAGTATACAAAAGAGCAAAATATACTTAATATAATTTTTATTAAACATGCTACCCCCTTCGCAAATCTTATTTATCTGTAAGTTTTAAATATGGATGTGTACCTGCTAACAAAAGTAGCATTTCATATTCCATCGGCTTTAACAGCCTGGTATTTTTACTTCCTTGTTTTTGGATCTCTTTTTTACGCCATGCACTGCCATCAGAAAGACCGAAAATACTGGCGATTTCGATTGTTGAAAGGCCGGTACTCTCACGCGCGGCTTTGACTTCTGCCGCCGAAGGATAAATCAGTAAAAGCTTCGACTTTTCAATCATGTGTTGTTGTTGACTCCTTAAGCTTTTGTTAAGTTTATGAAAAAACGCATAAATCAAATTCCCTTGTGGCCGGGAATCGATCTATACTTTGATCGCCATAATACCCCCTTCGTATTTGGCATTATCTAGCCACCTGGGGAGATTGCCAGGTGGCTCTTTTTTGTCTCGTTGACTGAATTAATCCCTCTAAGCCTTTGTAACGCTTCCTGTCGCACGATCTCTGTTTGAAGCATCCTAACCCCTCAGTCATGCCGTTTAACGCCTTACAGCGTGTTTGATGCGTTTTCACCATCGTAAAAACATAACTCAAGCGAATCATTTTTATGGCCCGCTAATCATAGTGCCATATGGCACGATATGCAATCTGTCTGCACTTCTGAACGTGTAGGGAGGGCATAAATAAATTTAAGAAATGATAACCAACCAACGAATGCGTCAGCGTTCGTTGTTTAATTTCTTCTTTCGAAAATATTTCTTCTTTCTTAACAATGGAGATCTATATAGGATCTTTCATTTCTTTTTCTTTTCTGCCAAAATAAATTGTTTATTTTCAGTGTCTTGTGAGATTGATTAGGTACACTTTAACCAAATAAAAGGTACACTTTAACCAACCATCAGGTACACTTTAACCAAATAAAAGGTACAGTTTTACCAAACGTTCAGATGGTTATCAGGTACACTTTAACCAACTATTAGGTACAGTTTTACCAAAGAATCAGGTACAGATTAACCAACTATCAGGTACAGATTTTCAGGGGATAACTTACCTTTCCCTTACCCTGTGGATAAGTTTTTTTGCAATGAGTTAATAGGTACATTGTTTGTAATGTGTACCTGATTGTGATTTACTTCGTCACTATCAAACGTGAATCAGGGGTAGGTAATGAAAGGACGTGAAAGGCACGCTGATTTGATGGACTGTGGATCAGTCGCTGGGGATAGCTCTCTTGTAGCGCAAGGCAACCAGTTAATCGAAGGTAGCTATGATATCACTCTGGCAGAGATCAGATTGTTATGGCTTGCTCTGACGAAGATTGACAGTAAAAAGCCTCAGCCCCGCGCTACAGAAATTGTCCTAACGGCTCCTGAGTACAGTTCAACGTATGGCGTTGAACTCGCTAACGCAGCGCATCAGTTGAAGGCTGTTTCTAAATCCCTGGGTTCTAAACCTATCTACACCTACGAATGGAATGCACAGAAGAACAGAACTGATACTGTTCTCCGCTTCTGGTTCAGTCAGATTGCTTACGGATCGAATAATGGCGCTGACGTTACCTTGTCATTTTCCGACAAAGTAACTCCTTTCCTGTATGACCTTAAGAACGAATTTACACAAATGAATGTGTTTGCTATGGCAAAGCTGGATTCACCTTTTGCTTTCCGTCTTTATTCATGGCTGAGCAGATACAGACATTTTGATAAATACCGAAATCCTAAAACTGGTGTTGTCGGTACAGGTAAAATCAGTATTGAATGGATGAAGGAGCGATCTGGTCTTACTGGGAAATATGCAGACTTCAAAAATTTTCGCGTGAGGGTGTTAGAGCCAGCAGTAAACGCGATAAATCGCACAACTGACTTAACGGTTAGTTATGAGACTGTATCTGTTGGGAGAAAAGTTACGCATGTAGTTTTTAACTATATTGTTGAAGGTGATAAAGCTTACATACGCGTAAAGCCTGAGCCGCCTAAGCTACCTCGCAGGCCGCGAGTTAAAAAAGGTAGTCATGCAGAAGGGGAGTGGGCTAAAAGTTGTCTCGATATCATCCGGCAGTTTGAAGTGAATCTAAAAGATTATGATATGAATGAGTTGTTGCCACTGAAATACTTACAGAAAGAAATTTTATATTATGAAATCATCGGTAATCGTGACGCAGTAGCATACATTCAAAATGAGATTGAAGAAAGAAAGGCCAAAAGAATAAGAAAAATTGAGGAATCATAATTGTACATTATAAACCCTTTATCTAAGAAAAATCTGTTGCAGCATACGCACAGAATTGCGAATGTCTTTCCTGAGCTGACTAATACTGAATTAGTTACCTTGATGTTGTACTCTTCAGGATTGAAGTCCCCCAGGATGGGGGAGTTAATGAATATTTCGAAGAAAACTATCAACGCTCATATCGAAAACATCAGAGTCAAGTTTCAGTTAGATAATTATGAAGAAGTCAAACAGGTTTTTGAGTTGCGGATTACGCTCAATGCTAAACCTGAGCGTTACAAGTATCTTTTTCCAGAGATAGATGACTTGCTTTTTCGTAGTATGGTTCTGGTGTGTATGGGGCATACCATAGAGGGAATTGCGATTAGAGAAGCTGAAAATTCTATAGAAAACGTCAGGAGTCAGATAAACCAACTGAAAAAAGTGTACGCGGTTGATTTTTTGTCAGACCTGCGGGTATTCTTTATGATTCGGTTAAAGCTTGATCAGGCCGAAAAAGATTAAAATCCTCCACGTTTACATAACCAGACTATAGTTATAGTTTACCTTAAGGGATTGAAAAGCATATGGAAAGTGCCTTTTATGTCTTTTTGCTTTGTTATGGAAAGGTTAATAGAACTTTTGGTTATAGGAATAGTTAAATTAACTATTTCCTGATTTGGCTTAAGATTGTATACTCTCTTTGTCGTTGGGAACGCCCGACTTCTAAGGGGTGTAAATGTTACATCGTTACGATGATAAAAAAGGGGGGGAGTCTTACAAGTCGGTAGCTGTACGCCTCGATCTGGATGGCAGGCTGAATTATATGTTAAGTAGATTCAGCGAAGATCTAAACGTTGGGAAGAAAAACATTATTGAGGCGTTATTTTATATAACAATCAATAACGACGAGTTTTTTTTGTCGTTTGATCCTCATGCTGACTGGAGGCCTCGCGAGGTTTTCGAGGGGTTTTGTCCTGTTGGTGTTTCTATCCAGTTAGATGCTTACCTTAACTTTAAGATAACTTCTTTACGCCGAAAGGCAGGGATCGACAAAAAGAAACTTTTGATTCTGATTTTAAATCAGTTCATTGAGAACGTGGCAGTTATTGAATTGCTTAAGAAAAGGTTAGTTCTCAAGGTTAAGTGATGTTGCTTAACAAGCTCTTTAACAATATGGATATCGTAGTTTTTTGCGAAATACGCTCTTTATATTCAATATAAAAGAGAAAGGGGGTTTTATGGTTCTTGCTGCGCCTGTGTTAGCTGGCTTGCTGATGCAATGCGGTGGGAATGTCGATCCGACTACACTTAGAACACTTATCACGGTAGAGTCTGACGGCAATCCTTATGTAGTGGCAAATGTCACTAAGGGTACTTCGCACTACTTCAATACAAAAAAAGAAGCTGTCCATTTTGTTAATGATCTTGCTGATTCGGGAGATAAATATTCTGCTGGGTTAGGCCAGATATATGTAGGCAACTTTAAAAAGTACGGTCTTACAAATGATTCGGTTTTTGATTTCTGTAATAACGTTAAGGTAGCGTCCAAAATATTTGAGGACTGCTATTATCGTGCTATTGAAAGTGGTCAGTATCCTGACGAACAACAGGCTTTGAGGGCGGCGGCCTCTTGCTACTACTCAAATAATTTTACAAGGGGGTTCAAAAAAGAAAAAAATGGAAAGAGTTATGTTGATCTTGCTAACAATGCGGTTAACAAAATCTACTCTGTACCAGCTATGAAACCTGTAGGGGCAGGGGATAGCGCTACTCCGGTCAACAACACATTAAGGCGCGGAGTGGTTTATCAGCAACCGGACAACGGTCAGGTCGAGGTTGCCGATAAAAACTCGACTGAAAATAAACGTGCGCGGCCTGCGTGGGATGTTTTCAATGATTTCAATAAATAGAAGGGGTGTTATTAATGCAAAAAACTAACAAATTACTTTCGCGGGTTAAATCTTTCGCTGTTACCAGCTTTTTCGCCGTGGCAAGTTCTGCGCCGGTAAGCGCTTTCGCCGCTGGCGGTGTGAGCGGTGCGACACAGGGTATTTCAACCGCTCAGACTGTTATCTATAGTTTGCTTGGTGCAGGTGCGGCGCTTTATCTTCTGATTAAGGGCTTCATGCTCAAAATCAATAAGATTGGCTGGAATGATCTTTTCATGGCTATGCTAACAACGGCGGTTGTTGCGGGTCTGCCTGCTCTGGCTGTGTGGTTCTGGGATCTCGGCGGTAACTAATAACGATATATATCTGATCAGGTCGCTTTGCGGCCTGTATCAGCAAAGGGGGTATTATGGCAGAAGGTGATGATAAAGATTATGAAGAAGAAGAGTCTATTCACACACAACACCTAACGCTGAATGTTCTTAACATGATAACGAACATGGGCGGGGTTCCTCTAGTTTGGGGAGTGTGCTTACTCGGTTCTTCGATGCTTCTTGCTGTTGTCGGTTTTATTTCAACTAACAGTTTTTGGGGAATTCTTTTCGCACTTCCCACTGTGCTGGCGTTCTATATCATAAAATTTATCTGCATTAACAGCCTAGACTCTTTAAGGGTTTTTCAACTCAAAATAGCGGGTAAATGGGAAAAAATTAAACTTGGGGGTGGAACTTATAAGCTAACCCCTTTTATAGATGAAGATGTGAAGGGGGATGATGTTTATGAGCAAATCAAACGTGCAAAGCATCAGTAAGAAAAGCCTAGAAAATAAAATTCCAAAGTATACCTACCCTGTCACTGACTCAATCAATATGATTGGTGACAATAAGTTGATGGCTGTTGTTAAAATTGCTGGTTATCCTTATGAGTTAGCCGACGATTCAGACCTTTATAGTAAATATAATCTTTTCAGAAACTATCTTGTTAGTGCTGGCAAAGATATGGCTGGTCAGTTGGGATTGTGGACTTATCTTGATAAGCGAGAAATTGTTGTCAATGACAGCTATAAGTCTCAAAATCACTTCATACAGAGATTTACAAGCAAGTACATGGAGCGCTTTAAAAGCGGTGGGAGGTATTACGAAGCCTTTTATTACATTGCACTTGTTTATAATCACTCTCAGTCTTCAATTGAAGACGGTATCAAAAAGCTTTCAGCCGTTCTTCAAATGTCCGAAAAGATGTGCGGGTCGCTTGGGTTGTCTGTCCTAAAAACTACCAACTATATTAATGAGTCAGCAAACTTTGTCTCCTGGCTTATTAATCATCAGAATTTCAATATCCCATTGGTAGAAGATCCAATCTACAAAGTGGTTGGTAACAGTGAGAGAATGTTTGGTTATGATATTAGCCTCATTCGTAACACCAACGACACCCAGGATAAGTATTGTGTGTCATACACGTTACGGGCATTCCCCGCGAAGATTAAACCAGGTGCGCTTGATTTTATCCTGACTATTCCTTGTGAGTTAACGTTTACACAATCCTATATTTATACCCGTCAGTTAACATCCATAGCAATTATTGACGGCCAGGAAAACAAAATCACTTCGACAAATACCGCTGTTGATGAAGAAATGGTTGCACTAAATGCGGTTAAAAATCTTGTTCAGAATGGCGAGATTTTTCTTGGTGATTATCATGGTGTAATTGCTGTTTACGGGAAAACAGCTAAAGAAGCGTATGACAATGCGATCACCGTTGAATCCGCATTTAGCGCGGCTGGTTATGTCCTTTTGCGCGCTACAGAAGAACAAGAAACGGTTTTTATCAGTTCTCTACCAGACGCTAAGAAAAGGCCTCTAAATACTGTCCGTTCAACCTCTACACTTGCAGACCAGTTTTCTTTACATAACTTCTCGGTAGGAAAGCGAACGGGCAACCCAATGGGCGATGGTTCGGCTATGATGCCTGTTGAAACCCTCCAGGGCGGCATTCATTATCTATCAACCACCGACAGCGATCCTATTAAAGATGTTACTGGTGAACCGGAAGCAGGGCATGGTTTATTCCTGGGGCGAACCGGTGCAGGTAAAACGACTTTACAGGCTACACTGACTTCTTTTGTTGACCGCTTCAATCCTATGCTTTTCGGCATCGACTTTAAACAATCGATGCGTCTGCCAATGATGATGATGGGTGCGGAATATTTCGTTTTAAGAGAGGGCGAATTTACGGGTATTAACCCGTTCCAGCTTGATGAAGTGAAGATGGCCACAGACGACAGCGGCAACGTTGATACTGCCTTAGCCTCTTCTATAAGAGAGCGTATTCGTCAGTTCCTTTATTCCTGGGTAGAGCGTATTGGGGCTAATTCGGAAGGGGGGTTAGATGATGGTGACAGTTCTAAGCTTGTCAGGGCTATCGATGCGGTTATGGAGCTTCCACGCGAAGAACGCAGATTCAGCAATGTTCTTGAGTCGATTGCAGCCTCTCCGCTGAGAAACCGTCTTCTGGAGTTCTCCGTAGAATCGAACGGGGGCAGACAAGGCCGTTACGCCTGGGTAACTGACAGTCCGAAAAATGTTTTTGATCCGTTAAATATGGACAGGGTAGCTTTTGACACTACTGTGATTCTTAAAAAGCAACCAAACGGGAAATCACATCCTGCGGCTGAAATCCTCCTTGCGACACTCTTTTTCTATAAAGACCTGATGAAACTTAATCCGCGTAAAAAAGGACGCTGGACTATTTTTTCATGCGAGGAATTTTGGATGCCTGCTAACTTCCCTCTGACTCAAGAGCAATTGAAAAGTTCGCTTAAATCGGGTCGTATGGAATATGAAATGGTTTGGCTTATTTCTCAGCAGCCTGTAGATGCCATTAACTGCGCCATCTTCCACGAAATAAACGAGGGTGTAGCGATTCGAATACTCCTACCTAATCCGGCGGCAAAATGGGAACATTACCAAAAAATTAACCTGACTCGAAAAGAATTCAGAAAACTGAAATCGTTAAGCACAACGAGCCGAACGTTTCTGATTAAAAAGTCAAATACCAGTGTATTCGGTTGTATGGATTTACACGGATTTGATGAGTTCTTACCAATTTTATCAGGCGACAAATATGGTGTAGCAGCCGCCGAAGAAATCATTCAGCGGATTGGTTCCAAAGATCCCAATGACTGGATTCCAATCTTTATCGCGGAAAACGCCCGTAATCATAAGTTACGTGAGGTTGATGAAAATGAAGATGAAGATGAATATGAGGAAGAAACAGAGCATGATGAAGGTTAATAAAATAACCTTAACGCTTTTGGGTGCTTTTGCTGTGAACAGCTTTTTAGCTGTCACGCCAGTATCAGCGACGGGTATACCCGTTTTTGATGCCGCTAACGCTATGAACATGGTTCAGCAATTACAGTCAGCTAAAGATCAGTATGATCAACTGGTACAGCAATATCAGCAAGCTAAAAGCCTCCATGACCAGACCATTGCCGAAGGTAAGCGACTTTATGAAGGGGTAACTAATTTTAAGGTCGGTGATTTACTCGAAGATCCAACCTTGAGTAGTTATTTACCAAATAAAAGAACGGCTGATTCGCTTATGGACACTGCAAGCGATATCGGTTCATTGCGTGATAAATACAAACTTACGTCTTCTAACCCTACTGTTCAGGCGGCGTATGATGGGATGCTGACAGAGCTTGATAATATGCAGACAGCATACAATACAGCGGTTAAAAGAAGTGATCACCTTACGCAATTGTCACAGCAGCTTGACAGTGCGACAACGCCTCAAGAAAAAGCCGATTATCAAAACGCTATCAATACAGAGAACAACAATCTTCTGATTGAAAAAACGAAGCTTGATTTAGCTAAATCAAACTTTGATGCCAACTATAAAGTTGCTCAGGCTTCACGCCGTGCTGATTTCAAAGAAGAATTCAGCGTAGATAAATAATTATACTAAATATAACAAGCCTCGAAAGGGCTTGTTGTAAAGGGGGTATTATGGTTTCAAGAGTTTTAGCCGTGTTTTTTTCAGTCTTAATGTTGGCTTCATGTTCCACAAATCCACCAAAACCGACAGAACCTAAAGGGAAATGGGTGCAAATGAATACACACGTACCCGCTGCACAAGCGCAGTTACAAAAGATAAAGGCAGCGAAAGCGGCACAAGGGGGTAATTAATGAAATGGCGTTTAACTCGAAATAAAAAAACTCTGAGTGAAAAAGACCGCGAAGAGATTTATAACAAAAACATCAGAGCCGCTGAAATATCGCCAGAAGAAAGAAAGTCAATGGAGTCTGAAAAGAAAATAGTAGTAAATTCACTCGTTGCATTTCAGCGTGATAAAGTAGCTGATCAGCGCCGTCTTATGTGGGTAGGTTTCGCATTCGGTGGTGTCGGTATTCTCTCTGCGGGAGCAATGGCTGTTGCACTTGCTTTTCTTACCCCTCTTAAAGAAGTTAAACCTTTTATTGCGCGTGTTGATGAAGTAACAGGACAACAAACCATCGTCTCTGCCGTAGGTGAAGATAAAATTAAGCTGACCTATCAGAACCTGATTGATGCTTCTAATCTGGCTAATTTCGTTACTGAGCGTGAATCTTACGACTGGAATTCTATTCAGAACAATCTTGACCAGGTAAAACTACGTTCGACTTCGAACGTATATGAAGCAATGCGCCGTTTTATCGTTGAAAGCCCTAATTCTCCGCTTGAGTTGCTGGCTAAAGATAAAATCATGAAAGTCGGAATAACTTCAAGGCCGATTGTTGACAGTAATAAAGGTGTAGGTACGGTTAGATTCTACAAAGCCGTTACTGATGGAACAGGTAAACCAATTCAGGGTTATCCTGTCACATACTGGCAGGCGACGATAACTTTTGATTATGAACACAAACTGAAAACTGATGATGATTATATTAATAATCCTCTCGGCTTCAATGTAACAAGTTATCGTGTTGATCAAGAATCAATAAAATAAAAGAAAGGCGAGGGGGGTTAATGAAAAAAATTATTTTAGCAGGTTGCATTGCTGCGCTGTTACCTTGCGCTGCTAGTGCTCTCACGGTTCCGCAGCCAACCGCATATGATTTACGCATTCAGGAAGCAACCTATAATCCTGATGATGCAGTTTTAGTTAAAGTCAAAACAGGAACATCAACTTTAATTCAGTTACAACAGGGCGAATTTATTACAGATGACCAGGCAGGGATGGGATTTGGCGATCCTGATGCCTGGGATGTTTCGGTACGTGGTAATAACATCTTTATACGGCCCATTGCAGAACAGCCAGATACCAACGTAACGCTTGTATCAAACAAGCGCACATACAACCTTTATCTTAAATCAGTTAAGGGTAATCCATCCTGGATGGTGAGATTTAAATATCCAAAGAAATACAATCCCGCCAACGCAACCGTTTTCAAAAAAACGCCTTGTCAGTCTGATGGTGCATTTAACGCAAACTGGAATTATCAGTTGCAAAGTGAAGATAACTATTCCTTTGCACCATATGAAGTGTGGGATGACGGGCGGTTTACCTGTTTCAAATTTAACCCTTCAAGCGATTTACCTATGATTTATCGCGTTGCTGGCGATGGTGAAGAGATGTTAGTTAACGGAAGCGCCGATCCTGATAACAACAATGTTATTATTGTTCAGGAAACTAACCCTGAGTTTCACATTCGTCTTGGCAAGCGAGTTGTTGCCGTCCGAACAGACACAATCAAAGCTAAACCGTCTAACCGTTCGGGAACAACCAACGGCATGATTCGGGAGATAAAGACTGATGACTGATAAAGATAAAGATGATATCGGGGCGATTCCTTCTATTGATGATGATCGTGCATCGGTTGACCTTAACGGCCAGCGCGGGAAACGGGCCTCTAAAGGGTATCTGAAAGATATCCTGATCTTCGGCGGTGTTGTTGTGCTCATTCTCAGTGTTGCAGGTGCATTTATATGGAAAGCCTTACATAAAACTGATTCAGTGGAAGCGGCAAAGCCGGTAGATCCTACGCTTGAAAAAAACGTAGGCAGTGATGAAGGCAATAAGGGCGTGGATAGGCTGATGACCTCAATTGCAGAACGTAAGGCTGCTGAGGAACGGTTAGCGGAGGAAAAGAGAAAAGCAGAGGAAGACAAGCGGATCAAGGATGAGCAGGACAAGCAAAAAGCGCTCATGGCCCAGCTCGAAGCCCAGGGCAAGCTTGGAAACAGTAATAATGCAAATGGTGCTCAGAATAACGGAGGTGCAAACGACAAGGATGCACCGCCTACACCACAGCAACGCAAGCTACAGGGCAAAGGGCTGGTTTTCGCTGGCGGTGATGGCAAAGCGGGTAAAGGGGCGCTAACAGCGTCTCAGAGCGTTGGAGGCGGCTTAAATAAGGCGTTGGAAGGTGGTACGTATGCTGACGGGCAGGTTTCATTACTCAGAAACAGAAACCTTCTGTTAGGGATGGGTAAGGTGCTTCCATGCGTACTGAAAACAAAGGTTGTGACAACCTTTCAGGGTTTACCAATTTGTCAGCTAACCAAAGATATTTACTCTGACGATAATTCAACCTTACTGCTTGAAGCCGGAACAATGTTTTATGGAGAGCAGCAAAAAGCGCTGATGCAGGGGCAGGCGAGGGTATTTATCAACTGGACAACTGCCAGAACGCCTAAAGGGGTTAACGTTCGAATCGATGCGCTTGGGGTCGATGGGCTGGGCGCTGCGGGTGTTCCTGCCTGGGTCGATCTTCACTTCTGGCAGCGCTTTGGCAATGCGATCATGCTGAGCTTTATTAATGATGCAATTGCAACAGCGGCTAACAGAGCCAGTAAAAATCAGGATGACAACAGTATTAAGGTTGATAATACGCAGGATGCCGCGAAAGACATGGCAAATACAGCGCTTGAAAATTCAATTAATATTCCCCCTACAGGTTACATAAATCAGGGTGAATTAATTTCAATCATTGTTCCTCGCGATACTTATTTCAACAACGTGTACGACATTCATTAATATTCAGTGAAATTTAAGTGAGGGGGAAACCTCTCACTTATATTTGATATAAATGAATAAGAGTCTCGGAGGCAAAATGTCAACTGGTTTTAAGGTAATTCGCAATCAGTTAGAAAAAACAGGTATAGGTCAGATTCTGCGATTGGATGGACTTACAGAGGTTGCAGTTAATCAACCTGGGAAAATCTGGTTTGAACGTGGAAAGGGATGGGAAAATATAGTTAATGAAGATTGCAATTATTCTAATCTCGAATTGCTTGCACAAGGGCTTTCGGTTAAGAGTAATACAGGTGGCGTTGACCAGGACTATGAGGCAGCAAAGCCTATACACTCTGTAACGCTTCCTGATGGTGAAAGGGGACAAATTATAATGCCCCCCGCTGCCGAAGAAAGAACAATTTCTTTTACAATTCGTAAACCTTCTAAAAGTCGATTTGATCTCGCAAGTTATATAAATAGTGGTCGCCTGTCTAATTTTGAAATTTGTGGGCGCGTATATGATCAGGTAAAGGAACTTACCAATGATCAGCTTCAATTACATAGTTTATTGAAGCAAAGAGACATGGATCGCTTCTTTAAAAAGAGCGTCGAAATGAAGTTGAATCATGTAATGGTCGGCGCAACAGGTAGTGGTAAAACTACTTTCATGAAAGCTATTGCTGACCTTTTTCCTGCCAACAAGCGTTATATCACCATTGAAGATACGCATGAGCTTGATTTGCCGAATCACCCGAATCATGTTCATTTGTTTTTTAAGCGCGAGGGTATTGGTGCTACAGCAAAGGATTTGATTGAGGCTGGTATGCGTATGAAGCCAGATCATATCTTTCTGACGGAATTACGCGGTGATGAAGCGTGGAATTATCTCGGTATGCTTAACACGGGTCACGGCGGCAGTCTGACCTCTACCCATGCCGACGATAAACCTGCTGCGGTGTACAGTCGCCTTTCGTCATTAATCAAAGAATCACGTACAGGCATGACGCTTGATTACGGCCTTATCTCAAATACCGTGGCAAGTACAATCGATATAATATCATTCTGGAATGGATCTTATATGAGCAAGATTTATTACAATCCAGAAGAAAAAAATGAAGCTGTTGCACGGATGTTAGGAATGGGTATTAACCCTAACTCTTCAGTAGCAGCTTAATACAAACAGGGGGGGGTATGAAACTACGCGATAATCTTTCTAAGTCCGACATTATATCAACTATAATATTTTCAATTCTGGTGCTGGGTATAGGTGGAGCTATGGGGCTTTATGGAGGGGGTTACGCTTTCCTCCTTCTCTCTAAAGTAGATACCAGTTTACTCTCATATGATACGCTGATTAATGCCTGGCCTTTATGGGAATATAAAAAGCTTCATGCGGCAATATCGTTAGGTTCCGTAATTTTTGCTATTGCGGTGATTACACCTTTTGCATTTGTAATTATAAGTGCTTTTTTTGAGTTTCCAGAGCCTGATTATTACGGCAATGCGAAACTGATCACTGATGATGAAATAAAGGAAAGTGGATTGCTAGAAAGCGATCCTGTACATCCAGAAATTCTTATCGGCAAAGTTGCCACAGGAAGACATAAAGGCAAATTCCTTAAGTTTGGCGGTCAGCAGTTCTTAGGGTTAGGTGCGCCGACGCGAAGCGGTAAAGGGGTAGGATTTGTAATACCTAATCTGCTCAACTACCGTGATTCTGTTTGCGTACTGGATATCAAGGCAGAGAACTATATTTTTACGGCTGGTTTTCGAAAAAAAATGGGGCAGGAAATTTTTGTCTTTGCGCCTGATGGTTATCGTTTCTCTCCAGAGGAATTTGAGGAATTTAAATTAGGTGATTTTTATCTCAGCTTGTCGGCTGACGAACAAAAGGCGTTTAATGATAAATTCCTCAACACTGAGCACGTTTTAACGCATCGCTGGAACCCTCTAGATTATGTCAGTCGTTCACACGCTAAACGTTTAGGGGAGATTAAGGATTTATCTAAAATATTGTTCCCCGACGATGGCGGCGATAACGCTATATGGAACTCTATGGCAGAAGGGATCTTTCAGTCTTATATTCTGTATATGATGGATATGGAAGCCACAATTAAGAAAATCAACGCTGAAATAGAAGAGAACCGTAAAAGCGGCGTAGACGATGACAGAGAGCTTCTTAAGCCTTATCCGGTTTCAATAGCGCAGATGATGGCGCTTACTGGTGTTCCTGATATCGCTGAATGGATGAACAACGAAATCCTATACTGGAAAGAAAAGGGCTATCCTCTCAGTCGTCCTTGCGAGGAAGGTTTTAACAAGTTTATCGCGGTAGATCCTAAAACTCGCGGTAATATGATGCAGAACTTTACTAAACCGCTGAATATCTTTGAGGCTGAATCATGCCGCTTAGCTACGGCGGCTTCCGATTTTAACTTAAATGACGTTCGCAAAAAAAGAATGTCTGTTTATATCGTGCTTTCTGCTACAGGCATGGAAAAATATAAAACCCTGATTAACCTTTTCTTTAGTCAGTTGGTCAGGGTTAATACACAAACACTACCAGAGCATGATAAATCATTACAGTATCAATGCTTACTGGTACTTGATGAGTTTCCGGCAATGGGCCGTGTTGGGATTATCGAAAACTCCATTGCTTATACGGCGGGTTATAACTTACGTTACATGCTTATTTACCAGAATGATGAACAGCTTGAGTCTGATAAAGCGTACGGTAAATCTGGTGCATTTACGCTGCGTAAAAACTTAGCTGTGGAGGTTATCTATCCTCCTAAAGATGTTGATTCTACCGCTGAGCGAGTCAGTAAAACTTTCGGTAAGAAAACCGTTAAAGTTAAGACAAACTCTCGTAATAACAGTGGTGGCAAAATGAGTACGGGCAATAATGAGTCATATATTGGCCGTGATCTTTATATGCCTCAAGAGGTAGTAGAGCTTGGCGCGAAGAAGTACGTTATGAAGAACATTAACAAGGGCAAGAAGACAAGGGTCGCTGTTAATGAGGTCATAATAATGGAGCAGGCAAAACCATTTGTAGCGCATAAAATTGTCTACTTTGACGAGCCTGTTTTCATGGAAAGGCGGAAAATGGCAACTGACAACATTCCAGATGTGCCTATCCTGGGTGAGTTTGAATACTACGAACTGCCGCGAGATAAACGCCGCGATATTCCATCAATGCCAAATACCTGATAGGGGGCTGACTATGAGATTAATTCTGACAACAATAATTCTGACGGGGGCTTTGCTGGCTTCTGCTGGCGCTGCTGCTGAGGAACTAAGCGCATTTCAGGGGGTTACTTCCGATCCCAGCGAGGATAAGGCTAACCCCGATGATCCATGTGCTGCTGTGACCTGTCTGTATGGTCAGCTTACGGGTAATTCACAAAGTGAATGTGACCCCACGGTAAAAGCTTTTAAATCGATTAAGGCGACTAAGAAGCACGGTATTTTTGATCCTACCGGAACTCTCAAAAAACGTACTAACTTTCTTAATGGTTGCCCTAGCGCCGATTCAGGTATTGTATCGAGCATCCTTAAGAAATTTGGAAAGCTCAAAAGCTTCTAAAAGCAAGAAGCCCCTTTAAGGGGCTTTTTTATTGCTTTCTGTGCCAAATGGCACTATAGTTAAGCCCTAAATTTCAGGAGGGTAACATGCAGTCATCAATCTGGTTTTTTATTATTTTTGCTGTGTTCTGTATTGCTTTAGGTGTGCGTAATGCACAAAAGAAAAAAAACCGTGATGTGAAGTTTGGGAAGGGGCCAAAGACGCTTAATGTAACAGGGGTAATAAATAAGTATGAGTTAGAGCCTGGTTCTAGAAGTGCCCTTATGCTCCCAGCAAGCGCAGAAATCATAACCATTAAGGCTATCGGTGATGCTGTTTATATATGGGTGGTCGTTCCCGAAAATCAGGTCACGGTCAAACGTATTTTCAACGTTTTAGCTACAGGTGAAAGTGTTCCTGAAAACTCAACCTATATCGGAACCGCTTTTCCTGACAAACTTGTTTTCCATGTTTTTGAAGAGAAATAATAAAGTTATAGTTAATATAAAAGTGAAGGGGGTAAGATGATATTAACAATTGCGGAAAAACCAGAGTTAGCAGAAATTATTGCTAAAGCTTTCGGTGGAGAGGAAAAGAAATCAGGCTATTGGCAGTGTGCTAATAACAATATCGTCACTTGGTGCTTTGGTCATATGTTGGTTCTCACGCCTCCAGACAAAGTAAATCCGTCTTATAAATCGTGGGTTATGACTGATTTGCCAATGGATCTGACTGCGGTTTCGCATGAAGTTAAAACAACCGAAAATGGTTATGTCGAACGTCAGTATAAAATTATAACTGACCTGCTAAAAAAATCAGATTCATTAATTCATGCTGGCGATCCAGATGATGAAGGTGAATTGTTGGTTCGTGAAATCCTCTGGAAAGAGAATTATAAAAAACCCGTTCAGCGCCTTCTTCTAAATGACTTGAATGTTAATGCTGCTAAAAAAGCGCTGGCAAAATTACAGGATGGTAATTCTGAAAAGTTTCAGCGGCTGGCTTTGAAAGCATTAGCCAGGGCAAAAGGTGATCAGATCTTTGGCCTGAATATGACTCGCTTCTATACGCTCCTTAGCAGGGAAAATGGCGGCAATGGCAAGCTGACGTGTGGAAGAGTTCAAACGCCTATGCTGGGCCTTATCGTAAACCGATATGAAAACTTCAAAAATCATGTGAAGTCGTATTATTACGATCTTCACTCTTCACACAGTTTACTTAATTCAGTATCGTTTAAACTCATTCCTGATGATAAGTTTTCCGTTGAAGGTAAAGTTCTCTCTGAGGAAGTCGCAGAAGGAATCAAACTAGCCTGCCTTAATAAGCCATCGTCAGTAATTGTATCTAAAGTTGAAGATAAAGAAAAAGCGCCGCCGCTGCCGTTCGATCTGTTAGGTCTTCAAACCTACATGCTCAAAGATAAAATTGATGGTGATGAAACGCTGGAGATCACCCAAACTCTGCGGTCAAGTAAATACGGTGCGATTTCTTATAACCGTTCCGATTGCCAGTATCTTTCCTCCGATCAGTTTGATGAAGCTCCGGCAACTTTAGAGGCTCTAAAGAAATATATCGATGGAGGCGTTCTTGGTGCAGTTATCAATAATTCGGGTTTTGATATCACACGCAAGGGAAATGCTTTCAACGATAAAAATATTACTGCACATACTGGCATCATTCCGACAGCAGAGCCTAGCAATCTTCATTTGCTGAATGACAAAGAAAAAAAGGTCTATGACGCTATTGTTTTGCGTTACCTTCTCCAGTTCCTGGAAAACAAAAAATATCAGTCTGCAAAAGTGGTTATCGAATGTGAAGGTTATCGTTTCGGTTCTGGCGCTACTAAGTCGGTTAGTCCGGGCTGGACAGCACTAGAGGCTGACGAGTCAGAAAGCGAAGGGGATGATGACGCAACATTGACCGCTTTTGACACCCTCAGAAGCGTTAAGGAAGGGGATTCAGGCACCTGTGAGAGCGTCAGCATTGAGAAAAAAGAAACAAAGCCGCTGCCGCTCTACACTATGAAAACCTTCTTGGAAGACCTAAGAAGGGTGAGCCGTTATGTAACCGATCCGCGCATCAAAGAACTGTTGCTTAGCAAAGATAAGGGCAGCAAAACGGAGCGGGGCGGTATCGGTACGCCAGCTACACGAACGACTATTATCAAAAACCTCGAAACAACGGGCTATTTCGCCATTGACGGCGGTAAGCTTATCCCCACGCAGAAGGGGTTAGACTTTATCAGGAACCTCCCTAAAGCAGTTACAGCGCCCGATATGACTGCTTTATGGCATGAGCAGCAATCTATGATTCTGGAGGGTGATCTTGAGCTGGGCGACTTCATAACTAATATCAACAGTACCGTTAAGGAACTGATGAACCCCGAACATTCGCAGGGCATTATCTCTGCCGCTAAAGTTCAGGCTGAAAGAGAGTTAGGGAAATGTCCATGCTGTGCGTCACCTATGAAGCTTTCGCCCAAAGTCTTTGTATGTCAGAGTGAAGCTTGCAGTTTCAAAATCTGGCGAACCATTGGACAGAAAAACCTTACTGATAATCAAATGGAATTACTGATGAATGCAGGTAAAACCAGACTGATTAAAGGTTTTAAGTCAAAAGAAGGTAAACCCTTCGATGCAATGCTTGTTATCGATATGCAAGCGAAGCGCGTTAAGTTTGAATTTCCTCCGCGTAAATAATTTTATATCAATGCGGGGATTATTCCCCGCTAAGACAATTGAGAAAGGAAACCGCTTATGAGTGATGCAGATCAGGTACGCAGAGTTTTAACTAACATTCGTTCACTGAGAGCTTTCGCAAAGGATCAATCTTTTGAGCTTCTGACTGAAATGGCTGAAAAGCTAAATGCAGTAGTTGAAGAACGCCGTGAAGGGGCCGAACGCGAAGCAAAAGAACGTGAACAGCGTGAAGCGCGTAAACGTGAATTACTTGAAATGATCTCCAGCGAGGGATTTTCTGTAGAAGAACTCACAGGCGGCGTTACGGCTGATACAGGGCGTAAAAAGCGCGTTGTGCAACAGGTTGCCGCTAAGTATCAGTATGAGCATGACGGCAAAACGCATTTCTGGACGGGAAGAGGGCGCAAGCCTAAGCCTATCGAGCAGGCTCTGGCCGCAGGTAAGAGCCTGGATGATTTCCTGATTCCTGATCCGGAATAAGGGGGCAAGGTGAGTCAGAGTAAAGACAAGTTTGTAACAGACTGGTTTTATGTCCCTTGTGCCTCAACAAAGAGACTCCAGCGCACTGGATTTCTCGGTCTGGGCGAAACTAAGATTGTTAAAGATTACGCTAACGCCGTTCCTGACCTGGAAGAGTACGCAAAACTGCTGGCTGAAAAATACAACCATCTTGATCAGGCAGGTTATGAAGTAATCGAGGTTGTGCCGGTTAACATCGGCTCCAGTGAGCAGTGCTTCCAGCAATTGAAAAATCTCGAAAAAAATTACGTGGGTGATGTAGGTTACAGCACCACTCGCGGCGCGGTTTTAGTGGGTAAACTCAAATCAGAAGGAAATGAAAAATGAATAAGTTTTTGAAAGTGGCTGTACTGCTTGGTGGCACCTTTACAGCTTCATGCTTTGCTGCTGGCTCTGGTACGCCTGTCACTGATTCAAACGCCTCTGTCGCACTTGAGCAGCTTAAAGCGCAAAGCGCCGAAACTAATACGCTCCTTAAGCAGTTGGTGAAGCAGAACGCAGCCGCCAGTGAGCAACAAAAATCGGCTTGCTACTTTGAGGGGAAACTTTACACGCAGGGTTCCGTTGTTGATGGCGGTAAACAGTTTTGCGGTGAAGAGAATCACGAACCAAAAATCAGGATGCTGGAGCAGAAATAATTCAAGACAGGCCCGCTTTAGCGGGCTTTTTTTTATTCAAAATTTATGTTCGACAAAGATTGTGAACATGAAACGGTAAGTGAATGATTTATAAGGAATCATATCAAACGCCGGCGAGCTGGCCAGCTGAGACGGTCGCAAGAAAAAACCGCGCTATTGTTCAAAAAATCAGAATGATAATTAAGTTGCAATAGTGCCAAATGGCACATATAATCAGTGTTACTAAAAGTGTACTGACTGCGTAATCACTCTGTATCCAAATATAATTATATTAGATACAATAAAAGTTTAATAATAGGGCTAAGCTATGAACGTTATAGATAAAGACAACAGTAAAAGCATATGGAATAAGGTAGATAAAAAAGCTACCGAAATATTTATTGTCCATTTCGTTCTGGCAATGTCAGGCTTGTATTTAACCATGTTTTACACCTATTTGTCATTCTATGGTCTGTTTAATCCTTATTTCGAAATTGTATCAAAAGTAATGGATACGGTGCTAAATAAGCCTGGGTTTTTCCCTAAAGATATACATGGTTTACAGGTGATGTGGGATCAGCCTTTGCAGGATTCCATAATGCCAATGCAGACACTTATCATTGGCGGCATTATGCTAGTTTTGGGGGTGGCAACACTACTTACGTGCCTTCAAATAAGCGAGAAAGTCAGAGAGTTTCTAGTACAACAATATGTCAACTTTCGCTTTGGCTTTAGATATTACGCAATCTGGATGTTTGTCCAAAAGAAAAGATCTTTGAAGTACATGAGAAAGAAAGTAGCTAAAAAGGAGGCTGCTTTAGAACCACTACAAAAAGCTGAGAAAGAGTATTATCAGCAATGGAAGAAATATCATAAAAGCTCATTAACCTTTAGCGAATGGAAACAAAAGGTTTTTAGGTTTGAAAACAACGAAAGGGGGTGATATGCAAAATATTCAGAATTTGAATATTAATTTTTTCGCCGTCTTTACAGTGCTAGGGCTGCTTTGTTGCCTTTTTCTTTTGTTCGTTACTTCATTACACGTAATGGAGTGCACAAAAGGCCGGAAAGAATCAGGCTATGAAGATATGATGGGCATGTCGGGGTTAGCAGCCTTTGCAATGCTAATTTTTTCTGTTGTAGCCTGGGCGAGTTGAGGTGAAAAAATGTTAAGCACTGTTAAAAAGTATCTGTATCAACCTGGTCTTTGGTGGACTTGCCTTCTGACGACTTTTAGCGTGGCTCAGTTATTGATAGGCCGTAATAATAAAGAGGCGATTTATTTCTTTCTGGCCGCTGTTGCTGTAACTGCCCTTAACTTTTTTTTCGCTTACAAAAGCAAGACGCTACGCGAAAGCTATTACTCACTGGCTATCTTTCTGATCCCTGCCGTGATAGTTGCTGTGTATGCGGCTGCATCGATGCCTAAAGAGACGACAGCAGGAGATTACAAAGAGATAGAGAACGGCTTGAAGTACGCTAAGGAAGGGATTGATAAGCGGCTGCTCATTGTTTCAGTTATGGATGCGCTTAGTGACGGTAAAATTTCACGATGGGAAAGTAACGCACTGATCAAGGAAATTTTTGATCGTAACGGGTTCCTTATGCGTGATGGTGAACCGCAAACACAAAGGGAGGCTCGGCAGCAGTTACAAGATACTCTCTATAAGCTTAAGCCTGTTGTGGTAATTAATGAAACCACTATCACGGCCAGTGAGGGGATTTATCAATTAATTTCGATTGACGGTAAATGTAAGTATCAGTTTTCAGTGATGGACAGCACTGGAAACTTTGTAATGAGTGTCAATCAACGGCAGTGTATGGCGAAGCAGGTTGTAGTAAGGGATGAAAATTATAAGGCTTCTATGATGCCTTTAAACGGGTATTTCACACTGCCAATTTCAGCAGGTACAAAGCTTTACTTATTCGAAGATAAAAAGCAGATTTAGGGGGGTGTATGAATAATAAAACGAAAATGGGTTTTGTATGGTTCTTTGCTGGATGCTTTTTATATGCAATATACCAGCATGAATTTATTTTCGCGGGTCTTCTTTCTGTAACGGTAGGAACCTTGCTGGCAAGTGAAGGGGTTTCTGAGCAAAAAAGCGTCTTAGTAGTCATGATCCCCGCTCTTATAATTTCGCTTGCCGGAGTCCTCTTTGTCGGATTTAACGTGACTAAATATTTAAGTCTCGACTCATTTAATGAGGAAATGGATAAAAACTTAAGTCTTGCTGTCACCCCTCCTTCTGTTAGCTTTGCCAGAGAAAATGAAGCTGAACGTGATATAAATGGAAAAATTCAGCAGATAATAACGATGGCTAAAAATTACAATCAATTTGAACTTTGCTTGCAAGAGGCGGCATTTGGTAAAGGCTCAAGCATACAAATGCGCGACGGAAAGAAAATTTCAAGAGAGGTTGAATCTTTCAAAGTTGCAGATATTAAAGATGATAAAGGTCATGCTAATTTTGTCTTGAAAACTGTGTATGGTTCATCGTCGCCAGTAATGAAAAAAGAGTCAGGTGTTGTTTCTTTCTCGTTGGTTAAATTACAGCCAGGGGAGTTTAGACAAAATTGTATGCCGGAAGACAGCACTAATAAAATAGTGGTAACTGATATCACCTACTCTCATTAAGTTGGTTTAAATGAAAAAATTTGTATCTGCTGCGGCAACGTTCATAACTCTCTCAGAGGGAGAGCGGCTTAACGATATTGATATGGCTGATATCTGCAAACTGTATGTTATTTGGCCTGTTGATGATAAGTGGCGTATCAGGTACAAATGGTTGAAAGGCTGGGAAACCATTGTAGCAAATGATTTTGACACGGATAACGAGGCGTTCAGCTACGCCTACCAGCATTTTTTAGCCAATAGTGCATCGAGTGGGCGAGTTAAGGATTAAGGAGAAAACAGTGATTAGCAAAGAACAGTATGAGTATGCTCGGAGAATGCTGGTTATCCTGGATATGAATCTGGATGATTTTCTTTTTGACAGGTATCTCAATATTGCACTGGATTACGAGGTGGAGAGCGGATTTTATTGCTCAACGCATCTGTTAGATAACGCTAAAGTCAGTAAGAAGCAAACAATGATTGCGGGAAGGGCAGCGTATCCTATTCGTTCAATCGTAACCTTTGATGCAAACCCTTTTTATATAGCTTATGTCAATAAGGATAAAGGGGATAGCCAATGATTTTGCCCGATTTTCTTTTCTGGTCTATTTACGTTGCCTATATTATTTGTGGTGTTTTCATTACCCAAATCTATAAAAAGATAGGCGTGATAACAATCCCTTTGGCAATCATATTTACTGGATTTTATTGGTCTATGTACCCTGAGAGTGAAGCCAATAAACCTAAAGCAGATTCTGTAATTTCTCCTGAAAGTTTTGATCTTACAAAAGAGATTTTTTCTAAAGATGCTTTGATCCCCTTGCTTTATATAGGTGGTATAATCCTAGTAAGTATATTCCTTCTTTGGGGTTTAAAAGTTTTAATGGGTGATAAAGATTAAATCGGAATAAAAGGGTTTATTATGATGTCAGGTCGCGGCATATGCGCTTAATAGGCGTCAAATTACCACAAAAGACAGGCTTTATGATTTCTGACTCGACAGAGGTTAAGTCAGGGTAAAGTAGTCGGCCTTCGATGATTATATTTGATATAAAACATCCAACTCAAAGGGGCAGCTAAATGGAAACTGAATACCAAAGCGTTAACGTGAAGGAATGGATAAGGGAACAGAGGATTGAATTCAGAGACAAAGCCTTTGATCATCCCAACTCAGAGTATTTTAAAGTGTTAGACGAAATAGCAGCGCATAAAGATGATTTTATGGCAAACACTGGCGAGCTTCTTCGTTTTGCTGTTGAGTATTCACCTACTTACCAGAAACTGCCTCCAGATGATAAGAAGCATGTAACTTATCATCTGGAGCAAGAAATTTTCTTTATTGATTTTCTCGATTAAGGGTACAACTGCTATGTCATCCATTAAGAAAGTAAGCGTCAAATTACCCTGTAATGACAGGAACATTTTTTCATCTGTTTATTTACTAAAACACTATCGGGATTTGTTCAGCGTTCTTATGCTGCTTAATGCTGGTCATTTAGCAATGTGAACATGGCGAAAGACTGGCGTGGTTCTACGTAAAATAGATCCACGCCTGAATGCGCATAATGTGCATTATGTTAAATAAATCAATAACTTAGTGAGGTGAGCCGTGAGGGTTTCGTGCCTGCTGCTGCTTACAGCCTCGTAGAACCCCTTTTCAAATAAGTGCCACTCGGAACTTTTTTTACTCTGACTATTGCACATTAGGCATAAAACGCCTAACCTGTAATTATTCTCCTAAACGTGTCGTGAGTGTACCGGATGTGCTTTCTAAAAGTATTGGCCCCTGCCCTTTTCGTTTTTCCTTTATGTGTAATGGCAGATGCACCGCAACAAAGATTTTATTTCAAAGACGATCATGCCATAAGAATCGCACTGGATGAACCTAGCACTGGTTGTATTATGTCTGGCGTTCTTGTTCATCCTGTAGTGAAGCCACAGAAAAAGGTTATCTGGTTTAACGAACGAACCTGCGGCGAAAGAAAGTTTAAAGTTAGCTTTATTAGTAATGAAATCACATCGTCAGAAAATATCATCCGTAAAGGTGACCAGTTGCATGTAACCCCTGAAAAGGTTGTCATTGTCGATCAAATGAATCTATAACCACTCAACAGAAGGATCTTAAAATATGAAAAACGCATCCAGCGATTTACTCACTACTTTATTTTATATTGTCATTGCCTGGCTCTGGCTTCCTAGTCTTTCTCTTTTTGCTTTTCATTCGGTAGGATGGCTTGCTGATGGATTAGCGGAAATACCACAATGGATCTTATTCTTGGTTATTAGTTCGCTATCTCTGATTGTTGCCTGCTATATTCACTGCAAAAAAAACAAACTGGATGGTAGTTTTTTAATTATGCCCTTCAATCTATTTCTAGTATCAACCGTAATCCTTCCTTTCAGTCGGGGTTATACTAAAGCCCTGAGTGACGGATCACCTGTTGCACACTCAGAATCAAACCCTGATTTTGTAGGAAGAGTGTCTTTGTCATTAGAAGCCATTTCGCACACTCTATTAACATGCGCACCAGTGATAGCTTCAATCACGGCTATTGTGATTGTTATCTCTCATTACTGGCCTAATTTACGCAATAAACAAACAGGTTAAATAGCATGTCTACTTTAACAATTGATTTTGTCAGTTTCGCGCAAATGCTCGGCTTGAGTGAGGGGGAGTTAGCTTATCACCTTACACATAAGCTTCAATTTCAGGGTTATGATTTGCCTGAACCCGTTTTAGTGGGATGGAATAAAAAACGTAAATTCAAATATAACGAAGCGATGAATTTTATAGAGAAAATTAAAGGGGGGGGCAATGGTAACTAAGGCCGTTTTGACTATCATTTTTTTTGGCCTGTACGCGCCCTTCCTGGTATCTGCGGCCAGTGTGACGCGTATCCTTGACGGTGACACAATCGAAGTTACAGAAACGACAGAAACCGTTCGTGTACGCCTGTTTGGTATCGATGCACCAGAGAAGAAGCAGCCCTATGGCCAGAGAGCAAGGCAAGCCCTTTCGGAGCTGGTTAAGGGCGCTAGTGACGTTGCAATCAGGAGCAGAGGAACTGACCGCTATGGCAGGACGCTGGCTGATGTTTACGTAAAGAAATGCCAGCCTGAATGCAAAACGTATTACCTGAATAGCGTTATGGTGAAAACAGGCTTTGCCTGGGCCTATCGGTATAAAGGCAAAGCAAGCAGCCCTACGATGCTACTAAATGAACAGGAAGCACGTAACAAGCGGTTAGGGCTATGGCAGGATGATAAGGCTTTAGAGCCGTGGAAATGGCGCCAGGCACATAAAGATTAAAGATCGGCAGATATTTAGGTATTAGTTACAGCATTCTAATGGTTGGATTTGTTACCGCGCCTCGGCTACGCGCTCTTAAACAAATTCGATAGGGTGATCCAGAGAAGAAAAAGGCACTGAAAAAAAAGGAATTATCTTTCCTTTTTATGTTGTAAGTTAGGCGCAAAACGCCTAATATAGTTTCTGCGGGGGCGACAGAAAGCCACTCGTTTCGAGAAGGCTAAGCCCTCTGAGGAAACGAATGAAACTTTCAGATGTTGCAACCATAAAGACGAACTTTGCAGAGGCAGATTTCTGGATTGTTCGTCGAGGCTCTTTAAAAACCGTTGGCGAACCTTCCTACACTTTCAACCGTGAAAGCATAGGAATAAAGGTATCAAGGCAAGATATTGTTTTATCCAGATACCTTTACTACTGCTTCCTCCATCTACATCAGTCTAGGGTGTGGGAACCAGTAGCTACAGGTTCACTGAGCCTGGTTAACATCAGAGTTTCAGACGTTGCTAATATAACGCTGAAACCCCGTTAATGAAGATGGGGAGGTTTACCTCCCCTCTTATAAGAAAGGTATAGTTATGGCGCTCGTAGATTCTAAAAAATACTGGACTAAACCGCTAATAGCTTTTGCGGTGATGCAATTTGTTTTTTCGATGATTGTTTGGTGGGTTTGGTATAAAAATACACCAACATTTAATCCTGTAATCTGGAGAATTGGCTTTCTCATTGGTTTATTCACATCTTTAACCACGTCTATTTTACCTGCTGCAATGCGTAACAGATGTGACGATATAAGATTAGGAGGAAAAACTAACTTTGCATACTTTTCCGTCTTAGTGCCTTTTATTGTGTTCTTTTTATATAAGGCTTTTATTTCATACTATCATTGGGATTTTTCCTTCAAAAAATCCGATATAGGTATCTTTAGCAACTTGTATGTGACGTGCTCCTTTTTTTCAGCTTGTGCTATTAGTTGGTTTCAGGAAAACATTTCAGCTTAAGGAATTATATCTAATACAAAAAATCCGTTTACTGCAAAGCGGGTTTTAAAGAGGTCAATATGAGTAAAGAAATATCAATTGAAATTCCATCACTAGATGTACAGCGTATTGAGCTTTTCGAAAAAGGTATCAATGAGGCTGTGAGCGCCTTACGAAAAAACCTTAAGGCTGCGCCCTACCCTAAAGCCGAAAATGTTGATTACAGCGCGTTAGACTCTCGTTATTTTGTAACCGTTGAACAAGGCTGGATCGCACCACCTGCCGAACTGGTTAACGCGTGGTTTGAGCAATTCAAAGCGACATTCCCTCAGTATGGCGTAGATAAGAGTCTGGCTGCACTGCTGGGCCTCCATACGCACGGAGCTAACCGCCGAATACGCGAGTACCGGAACGGAGAAAAGCCGATCCCTTACGGTATCTGGCGACGGTTCCTAGTTATTACAGGACGTGTTACGCAGGATATCTATCCTGTAATGGGAGTCTTTGATATCGATTAGAATCCTGATTAAGGCTATCATAATAAGGGATAGGAATAATGATTGAGTTAAATAATGAATAAATTAGATTACCTGCTTAAATTCAGACAATCGAACAATGAAATAACACTCGAAAAGGTTATTGAGCACATGGAGCCTAAAGTAACCAAAGACGATTTATCAGCTTTTCATTCTGCGGCAGATCACAGACGCGCAGAACTGGCCTGTAATAAAAATTTTGATAAAGTTCCGGCGTCAGCATGGAAATTCGTTAAGTAAGGAAAGTGACATATGAGTGATTCAAATAAAGATGCTAATGAGCGCGTAAAAATAACTGACATACAAGGCACTGCATTTCTTTGTGTTGCTTCGTTTTGTATATTTTTATTCTTTTCTTTTAGAATGGAAAGTCATTTACCTGGACAACCATTATTTTTCGCTCTCATTCCGATTTTTTTACCTTTCATACTTGCTTTCGTAGTTGCGTGGTTGGCCTCTAAGGTTTTGTGCCAATCATTGCTTTATATCAAATATAAAGATGAGGAAAAAGAAAATGATTAAGTTCTTACTTATCGTATCAATATCTTTGCCATTTTATACGATGGCTAATACTACAATCACAAACCTTAACACCATGCAGCAGCTACAGCGTAATCAAATGCTAATGAACGATGATGGTGTAAATGTTAATCGTGAAACTAACAGCGGAAATCGTGGTACGGGTTATCCTGTTTACGATCCATCAGCAATTTTGGAAGTGAAGCAACAGGCTTACAGCGAATGGAAAAAAAAGAATCATTCTGAAATGAGCTATCAGGAATGGGAAAAAATAGAATTACCTAAGATTCTTGGTGAATAAAAAAAGCCCCCGAAGGGGCTTTTTTTATTTCTTTCTCTTTGCTTTAAGCACCTTCACTAACTGAGTGATTGAGGTAATAAGAGTGGCGATTGCGAGGATGATTTGAGGTAGGTTTTTGATAAGTTCGATGATCATTGAATGACCTTTCAAAATGGGGAGGGATTGCCGTTTCCGACATTGAAATTATGCTCCATCTCCAACTACGCCGCCAATTGAATTTTTATATTGCTCTAACCAACCTGATTCGTTACTTCAATGATGATCAGTTTTCTGGCTGCTTTCATGTGTGCTCGAAAGAAGGGATAGCACCCATGATTAGAGCATGAATACAGCAAAAATATAGCAATAATATAGCGATAATTTAGCAAATAACTCTTGCCTTTGTGCCATACGGCACTATACTGTATTTAGTTCCAAACGGCACTTTAAAGGATCGACAATGCAGACGAAATCTCAGAGAACTATCATCATGGAAACAAGCAAGCGTTTTAACACTCTGGTTTCCTATGGTGTGAAAAATGAAATTGCTTATAACTTTTATCTCGCCTCTCTCCGTATCGATTTAAAAAATGCTAATCACCAAACCGCTGATAAGGTGTAACTATGACTATTAAATCAGGTAATGAAAAAGATATTGCTGTAATTAAATCCGAACATAAAAAGCGCAGTCGGAAAAACCTCAAAAAATCGAGGATGATCAAAACCGCTAATAAGCGGGGGGGATGGCTCACTGAATACTGATATGAGAACAAAATAAAAAGAGGCTTGTTTGTAAGCCTCTTTTTATTTTATTGTTATTAACACAACTAAGGAGAGCTAACATTGAACACATACAAACTGACACATCACTATTCTCGTTTATGCGGTTCTTTTGCCGTAAAAACTGATTTTAACCTCCATCAGCTAAATCTTGCATGCGCCTATATCCAGCTTATCAGGATTGATCTTCCTGATGTGCCTGGTGCAGAAGATGGAATTTGTGAAGATGATGGCGAAAATATTCTGTGTAAGCTTTATGGTATGAAGGGTGTAAATGAACCTCCATATGATGCAGAGTTAGACTTTTACGATAACTGGAATGATTATTGTGGTGGAAGGCTGGATGACCTTACATTTGAGATAATCAATATTGCGCGCTCTGGCGCATACCGCGCCGTGATCGAGAGTATGATAGAAAACTGCCGCGATTCACTTGAGAATCATTGGATCAGAGAAGGCGACGATGAAAAGTTATACGTTGATAAAATTCAATCCAGCATAGAGCGATTAAGCCTGTTGCTTGAGGGTAAGCCCGTTGATCCTGCATGGGGCTGGCGTTCGCCTGAAAATATATCACTCGATGGGCGTGTTTTCATTGTTCAGGATGGGGAGCGAGATATTCCAGCTTTTTTAATGAGGTAATGATTCAGGGCCGCTCTGCGGCCTTTTTTTTCGTCGAACCGCACCGCAAGACGGGCTGAGGCGTAACGCAGCGAAGCGAGTAACGAACAGCGCGGCTGAGGAGCGGATATACTTCTGATTTTCTGAAAGACATTAAGCAATTACCTCGCGCCGGTCGCAGCTGGCCAGCTCGCCGGCGTCAAACATGTTTTCATTTAAAACAGTAAGTTATAAAAATCCGACACGATGTAGACACGAACAAAAAATTTGATTGATAGGAGTCATACATGCCGTACTGCTTACATGATGAAATTGAAAAATTACAGGTGCTTTTAGCGACAAACACCAAAGAAGGGGCTGACGCCCACTCCGCCGTTTCTAGCCTCCTGGACCAGGCCAAAACTCTCCAGCTTGATGCTTTAGCACTTCTCAGTAATGCTTTCATGTCGTATGAGAAGCGCACCTGTGAAGATGAGCAACAGGATTTCGAATATACGGCCTTGCAGCAATTAGACCTGCTCGAAAACTTCCAGGCTATTAAAGAGCAAGATCAGGAAGAGGATGAACGTCAGGCAGCGCTTGATGAACGTGAAGCGTTGCGTGTAAGTGAGCTACCCCCTTCGGGCTTTACGATGACTCAAAACGAGCTACACAACGCAGCAAAGCAAATTGTGTTAAAGGCTAGGGAAAAATTTGGCCGCCGCCCTGCCCCCTTAGAAGCTCGTGTTTGGGCTTATCGCTTCGACGGTTGCTCGATGCTGAGTTGTGACTTGAATCAATTGGGTGATGTAACTAAAAACATGCCGATCACTATTACCGCATCAGGATTGCTTGAGTTATCGCACTTTGACGAACCACAGGTTTACGATATGCCGGAAGCGTTACACCTGGTTGGCCTGATTACCAGGGCACTTGGAGCTAACGTTGTGATCGGTCGCGGGGATAATGAGGTAAATTCTGCTGTGTTGCACAAACCCTTAAAGGACGGTGAAACTAACGGGCCAGTTGAACTCTGGTCAGTTGGATAAAAAAAACCCGCCGTTTGGCGGGTTTTTCATTAACGCTCGAAAGATATTTTGGGTTTCTGAGTCTGCTCCTGCGCTGGCTTTTCCTTCTCTTTAGCTGGCGCTGGCGCTGCGGCTGCGGGTTGAAACATCTTAGGTACAAAGGAATCATTGTAAGCCTTGCCGTCACCGCCCATTAAGAAATCTTTTGGCGGTTTGGAAGCAACAACAACCATCTCTTTATCAGTCGGCTGTGTGCTGGCGCCACCGTTGTTCGCCACCGCCTCTAAGACATTCTCACGCGTTTCTTTCGCAGTAGCGATCTTGTCTTTGAGATATTCCAGCACTTCAGCTTTATGTTCCTTAGCAGTTTCGAGGTTGCCAGACTTTACATAGTGCTCATTGCGTATCGCTTCTTTAGCATATTCTGTCTCGGCTTTTTTAATGTCCCTATCAATCTGCGCTGTAGGCGAATTGTGAGCGTCACTAAAGTAGCTCATAGTGGAAACGCCCTTTTCTTCCAGAACGGCTTTTATATTGGATATAACGGCCATTTCTTTTTGGTACTGCTCCATATCCCCGCCCTGCTCCGGCTTATGAACCTCTTTCATTGGCTGACCATTGACGATCACACGGTAGGCTGTTGAATCATTTTCCATAGCTTCAAACTCAACGCGAATGTCCTTGTTGATGCTCCTTCCGTTTTCATTGATAGTTGCCGATGGAATGCTTACCTCCCCCTCTGCATAACCTTGTTCTATCTGTTGTGGTGTTAGCTGGCTGAGTTCTTCACTAGCCAGCAAAGGCATACGGATAACATCCGGGTCTGTCCTGGAGATCTCGGAAGCAGTCTGAATATAGATATCCATTGGTAAATCGTTAACAAGAATTTTGGTTCGGTTGCTTTCAGGGTCATAGACTGAGGAAAGGTTAAGTTCAAGACCAGTAGCGGCGCGTTCGCTGGCTGGCTTCGATGTGATTTGCTCAAGCAGCTCTCCAACGCTTTTATCTGGTGACGCTTTAGCTGTCTCAGCAAGCTCCTTGAAAGAAACTTGGTTTTCAGAGAGTGCCTTCGCCATTTCGCGGGCGCTGTCTCTTGATAGCTCGTTATATGGAAGATCACGCGCCTTAAAGCCGGTCATAATGAGTTCAGACTGATCTTCGCGCTGCGGGTTGGATTTTTCAGGTCGCGCCTGTTTCACATCGTCGCGTTCCTGACGTTCCTGTTCCAATTGCTGCTTAAGTTCTAAGAATCTGTCTTGATATTTTTTCGGCCTGAATTCGACTTCAAGACCACGTTCAGCGGCAACCTCAATAGCCTTGTCTTTAAATCCTGGTAAACCTGTAAGCTGAATTTTCCCTTTATACTTCTCAGCGGCAAGTTCCAGCCCTAGAGCAATTTTATCCTTATCTGTCAGCAAAGTAGGAAACTCAATCTTATCGCCTTTATCAACAAAGGCAGTTCCCAGGAAGGATGATTTATATTTAACATCCCCATTATCTTGCTTCTGAGGTGTTAGATCAGCAAGCTCTAACTGGCGCTTACGTTTTTCAATGAATTCTTCACTCTGCTGAACATCATTAAAATGTTTTTTAAGAGTAAAAGCATCTTCGGGTTCAAAAGGACTAAAAGAGTTCTTTTCTGCGACACCGCTAATCATGTCTGCTAAACGTACCATGTTACCCCCTTCTTTATTTTCAATGTATTTAGTGATCAAAAATTCTGTATCACTTTTTTCAAATCGTGTTAGCAAGTTTCTTTGAGCATACTGATACTGCCGTACTTCCTTATCGTGCTTTAGCTTATTGAAGACCGCTACAGAAAGCGCGGCCTTTCGATCAGGATAGGTCATTTTCCTTGAGAAAATATCAGCCCTCTCCTTCCAGTAAGCTTGCTTTGCTTCATAACGCATGACTTTACAATTATAATTCAACTCTTTCCTTAAGTCTTTAATTTGACCGAAATACTCAGAACGATAATTAGCATTAAAATCCTGCCATGCTTTTTTAGGTAATTTGACTTTAGTTTTTGACATTTCGTTATTTAACTGCTCGTCAAAAGCCTCGCGTAGATAATTACGCGCTTCATTCCATGTCAGCTTCATTTCTTTGGTAAGAAAATCAGACACGTTAAGATTCAGCTTTCCGTTACCTATTCTCGCTGATCCATCTTTAGCCTGCTTAACGGTATAAGTGCTAATATCGAGGCCGTGAGTATTTGAAAGCCTGTTAAGCAGATGCTCACCTGATAACTGTTGCCTGATAGTTTTAAATTCTGCAAATTCACTATCTTTTGATGCGTCTTTACGGTCATTATGTAAGGTTGCAATGGATGCTGAGACACTATCTAATCCATTGGTATCTCGTGCGCTCCATCGCAATCCGTTATGTTCAGATTGTTCTTGCCGCCTGTTGTCCAAACTGCTCGGTGAAACTTCTCGCAGTAGCACGTTGCTTTGTCGGGCAATGCGGGTGTTAAACTCCCGTTCTCTGTCGCTGTATTCATATCCGTTGAAGTCAGGAACCAGTTCGCTAGATCGCATTTCAGGCAGGCCAACGGTAAAGTCGGAAGAATTTCCTGGCTGACGGTTTTGATAACGTGACTTTTTATTGCCTTGTTCGCTATCGGCTCCTTGTCTAGCATTTTGCTCATAAAACCCCCTTTCTCTATTTAATATAATTTCTTTTTTTTCGTCAGGTGTAGCTGCGCGATATGCCTGGCGAAACTTCTTGGATGCTTTGTTTACATATTTAATTTCTTTGCTGACCCGATTTTGCCAATCACCTAATAACCTATCAACCTGAGAGGATGATAGCTTAGGTTTTTCAAGTCGTCTTTCTTCAATGTACTGGCGCTGAAAAAGAGGCGACTTTAGATTGATATAGTTCGAATCTTGGCCGGTTTTTACTGCTACATATTCTGTGGGTTTACCTTTATTCCTGATCCTTACTTCACTATATCGTTCTTCAAGAGAGCTAATAAAGAAATCATAATTTTTGATATTACCATTAGTGATAATCTCAAATACTTCCTTCTTAACTTCCGCTCTAAACCCTTTGAAGGTATCAGCTTTAACCCTTGAAAGGATTTGCGCCTGACTATCATCAGTCACACGGACGAAATCTTTAGGATTCTCTAGGCCAAACTTTGCATTAAGTCTTTCCTGTATAGCATCATGATATCTTTCATGATGGCTATATAACCCCACTGGATCTAAAGCGCCGCCAGTAAGCAAATTTTGCTTGGGAATGACAATATGAACGTGAGGCTTACGTTCTTTATCCTCACCTGTGCTTCTATCTGTGATACTTTTTATTTTTGGTAAATGCGCTTCGGCATAAAAGTTAACCTCTTCTTCTTTGTATGCTGAAAGTAGAAGTGATTTATATTCAGAGACAACGCTTTCCATCGTTTCAATAGGTACTTCATTTTCACGGAAACTGATCGTGATATGTAAGTACCTGTCCTGATTTTTATCAGGTATGGCATTAATTATGTTTTCGGTTAACGAAAGATTTCCCTCAAGGCATACTCTTAAATCAAGTTCATCACGATTAAAGGCGCGGCCTTGCTTTTGCCCTTCTCGCAAATATTCCGCTATGCCGGAATTGCCGCCTCTAACCCTAACGATTGCCATTATCTAACCCCGCTTCTAAAAGCCTTTCGATGTTCCTTAACAAATTTATACCCGTTATCATGGTATCTTCACTGATAATTTTTGCCGCGAAAGCTGAGTTAATTTTCTTGGCAATCTGATTAATATTGTTACTCGCTTTGTTATAATAGAAAATAAGCTTGCTGTAATCTGCATCTTTAACTTTTTTTTGCGGGGCATGTATCACAATGCCGCCGCCATTTGTTTTTGTTTTTATAATAGCGCGAAGCAACTCAGATCGATTCAAATTCGCGTCTTTACACATAGCATCATAGAGTTCCCTGTCTTCTTCTGGAACCCTTAAGCTTAAAACTGCCGTGGTTTTTTTGGTGTTTTCTGTTGTTTCGCTCATGACTCGTAGAGGCTCCTTTTCTGGCGCTTGAGCCATGTTCGTAGAACGTGGCGGCATCAGGGGATTCAAAGGGGATTCTCCCCCTTTGGCACGGCGATTATAGACTAGGTGAAACCTAGTGTATACATCGCTAACGTGCCTCGGTTTTACCTTTGACATAGGGCATGATAGCAAAATTAAAGCAAAAATGTAGCACCTATAAAGCAAAAAAAGAGCAATAAAGGGGGCGGACAACCAATGATTGAGCAAATTTATAGCATTTATAAAGCATAAATGTAGCATAATTAGAGCAAATGTTGATTGACAAAGGCTCGAAGTAAGATACTATTTATGCAAGTTTGTCACCTGGGGGCTGTATGAGCAGCGAAAAGCGAATTACTTTCAAGAGCTTTGAACAGACAGCATATAGGCGGAAGAATATTGCAATCCTTCGCTCAATATATCCTGAAATCCAGTCATATATCGCCTCTGGTTGTACCTGGGAAGATATATACGAGGCGTTAAAATCCGAACCTTACAACCTAGATATGACGCTGGGAAGCTTGCATAATGCAATATATAGAATACGGGCAGATTTGAAGAAAAAACCTGAAAACCGGCTTAGCAGTGAAAAGGGGGTTAATGTCAGTTCGAAAGCTAGTATTAGCCCTGTGCAAAATTCAGGTGGTAATACCTTACCTAAAGGGGCAAGCGTTTTTAAAACGCTGACTCAAGATGCAAAGAAGTATGATCGTAATCCAAATCCAAATTTAGAAGACTTGTTGAAGGGGAACAATGATGACTAAAGTTAAAGATGAAGAAGTAAAATTGAATCCGGTTGCTATGTTCGTAAAGAACAGTATCAACATTGTCATGACGGGTAAGGGTGGTGTAGGTAAATCATTTGTCGCTCAGTTACTCGGTCAGTTCTTCCTTCATTATAAAAGTATTCAAACCAGTACCAGCGATTCCGATCCTGTGAATTCATCAACATTTCGTGTCAAAGGGCTTAACCCTGAATACATTGAAATCATGGAAAATAATACTATCCTCCAGGCTAACTTTGACCAGGTTATTCAGAGTTTTGTAGAAAACGAAGAAATTACCTTTGTTCTCGATACTGGCGCTTCTACATATGTTCCATTGATGCAATACTTCCATGATAATGACCTGGTTGATTTCTTTTCTGAACTTGGCCGTCCTGTGTACCTGCACACAATTATCATGGCGGGTCAGGAGCTGCCTGATACACTCAACGGCTGTAAATCACTTTGCGATATGGTCAAAGGCACAAACGTTAAAGTTGTTGCCTGGATTAATGAGTTAAAAGGTACGCCGATTGTTGATGTTAAAGGTGTGCCAACTCACTTGATCGAAACGCCGTTCTTCAATCAGTTCAGCGATAGCCTCGGCGGTGTTGTGGTCATCAAGGATAGAAAGAGCGATGCCTTTACATCAGACATTAAATCATTAACATCTAAAAACCTGACTCTTGCAGAAGCTAAAGAAAGCGGCGAGTTTAATGTTATGCAAAAAACTCGGCTTAATAAGGTCTTTAAAGAAGTTTATGAGCAACTTGAAGATATTTATACCGCTTAACTAATTTCTGACACCAAAGCCTGATAATTTCAGGCTTTCTTTATTGAGGTTTGGTAATGAGCGACGAAGGCAAGAAAATAACTAATGTTGATATTCCTAGCGGCGTGCTTGATCAGTCTGGTTCAGGGAAAACTTCTAAAGATATTGAATTAATTACTCGTCTCAAACATAAATATATTGAGAAGGGTATCAAAATCACCGATGATGATCCTCTTATTGCGATTTTGCTGGGTCAGGATGTGCTTCTTGATATCTATGATATGCAGATATCAGAACGTATCAATAAACGCTTTGACAGCTTAGAGAAGGCTATAAGTACGTTTCCGGTGCGTGTTAGTGAACAGCTTAATGAACGCGCTGAAAACTTTCTAAATCTGGTTGAGAAAGTCGATAATCAGGTTGAAAGCCATATGAATGGTGAGCTTAAATCATTTCAGACTAACGTCAGAGACTACGCTTTATCAGTAGAGAATCATTTAAAGTCTAAAAAAATTGGATCAGACGATAAAAAGCCTGAAAGCATAAGTTATGCTCGGGTTTTTGGCGTCAGTTTTATAGCGGCATCGCTGGCGGTTTCTTTAGTGCTGGCTTGTTTCTATTATCTGCTCCTTAAGTAAAGGAAAAGCCAGTTTAGGCTTTGAGGTGAACTATGAAGAAAATCACAGACGCTTTCAACCTGGGTGATCTGGGTAATACGCAGCTTCGCGGCAAAAAGACAATCGAAGCCGCCATGATTATCGGTGGCAAGAGGGAACTTAACGACGACGAAGTAAACATTCTGATCGAGGCTGACAACTTTAGAAAAAGTGGAGTTTTTAAACAAGCCAATATAATCATCGATGAAAGGGTTAATGAAATTTTTTCAGTGATGGGTTTTGTTGCGGAACATTCTGTAAAATGGAAAGGCATCATGGAAGATGAAAATGCAAAGATTGAGTTTATCAAAGTCTACGCGAAAGGCGTTGCAGGGTTAGTACAAAGAGATTGGTTCGGAAAAGAAAAATAATATTAAATATAAAGCCCCGTGCGGGGCTTATTTCTTATAGTGGCCCCATACTTTTCAGTATGGTTCGTAATTTTTCCTGCATCTCAATACAAGCGATTTCAAGTGCATGATTTTTGTTATGAAACATTCCGAACTGCTCAGCGCTTTCAAATAATCGACATAAAATTAGCAGTTGAGTTTTATCAAGATTTTTTATATCGGCTTCTGTAACTCCCAGAGCGTCTAAAATCTGAATCGTACTTTCCATAATATCCCCTGAGTCTTATCGAAAAAATTCACAGGCGGCAAAATATTTTCCACGCGGCAATTTTTCGCCTTTTTTCAATTTATCAACCCAAAATTCATATGCCGCATTTGAGCCTTTCAGCATAGTTCTGTACGCCTTTGCTGGCCCTGAGATATACATGAAAGTAGGCTTAAGCCTCATTACCTTCTGAACATTTTCCATTGTCATTACTGCGTCACCGCAAGGATCAATATTGATTACCCGTTCCTGCGCTGACTCAATCTTAATATCTCTCATTTTTGTTGTCGTTGGTTTGCCTGTCTCACCAATGATAATGAGATTACCGTTTTCAGATATTACGTGTTTTGTTTCCATGATCGGGGTTCCTTATGTGAGTTTGGGTAGCATAAACCGCACGGCTTGCAGCAGGGCAATTGTCACGGCTCTTGGTATAACTATCTGTTGCAGTATCTCTCTGACGCTCATGTGAAGCGTAAGCGAGGGCAGGGGATGACCTGTAACAAGTTCCTGTAGTGTCGGCAGGATGCCATAACCTACGGCAACCTGAGCCAACAGGATCGCCAGGAAAAGAAACTTTAACGAGAAGTATTTAAACGGCATCAGCGCCACTCTAAGCCATTTAGGGCTTTTCGCTGTTGATACCCTGAATTTTCTGTTATGGCCCGTCTCGTTGTATTCTGTGGCCGCTACAAGCCTCTCATAACCAGCCAGCACGTGAAGTAAGTTCCCATAGGTATAATCGGTCAGTTTTGTTGTGTCATTGGCGATTTCTTGACTGAGCGGATTTTCTGTACTGATGATGCGGCTTAAATCCTTTGTGTCGATTTGTGTCCAGTACAACTTTGCATAGCGATACCATAAGATGATCAAGCCCCCGACAATGGCCAGACTTATATAGCCGATCAGCCAGTAAGTTACATGGTCACTTTTTGATGACAGATGCAGCAATACGGGCAACATAACTATCAGCAGAACCGCCAAAATGAGAACGCCGGTTATTGTGTTCTTCCTGATCTGAACTGTGATTATTTCCCTGCATTTCGGGATGAAAGCGTAGTTATTCATTTTTACCCCTCCAACGACTCATAATAAAATGGGGGCCTGGCCCCCTTGATTTACTTAGATGACATTTCTTCTTCAATCTGTTTTTGTATGGCTTTAATGGCTTCGTACTGGTCTTTAGTCACGCTTAGCTGATAAGTACCTTCCTCAACCTCTACAGCTTCGAAACCAAAAATCAGGCTTACAATACTGTCAGATATCTGTTTGTTAATAGTTTTCTTGGTTTTAGTTCCGGCTTTTTCCTTGCCGCCACTTGGTAAAAGTGTACCTGATACATCGCCGGATTCGCCTTCTTTACCCGTTGCCGAACCATCTTTTCCGCCGTTATTGCCGCTTTCTTGACCGTTTTCACTTGGTAAATCTGTACCTGATTCATCTTGGCCGTTAGTTGGTAAATCTGTACCTGATTCACCCTCTCCAGGCGTCTTACGGCGTGTCTCTTCGTACTGAGCCTGAGCAGCGGTAAAGCTCAATTCTCCGGTCTGGACTTTTGCGAGAAGCTCAGCATCCCATTTTCTCACTGCTGTAAGGTACTTATATACATGAGGTACAGATTTACCAGCGCGTTCGGCAATCTCCTGGACGCTTAACCCTTTTTCCGTGTTATAGCGGTCATACAACACCGCCATTTCAATCGGCGTATGGTTTCGTGCTGAGTTGGAAGTAAGCTGATCATCATCCTCAACAACATCGACATATTCAACATCAACTCCGTACAGCTCCTTAGCCAAAGCGATAGCACGGTAGCGATGCTCACCGTTGTTGATCCATACAACGCCATCTTCGACAGTTACAGAGAGAGCAGGAACCTTAATTTTGTGCGCGTAGCTGTAAGCCAGCGCTTTGATGTATTCCTGAACCTCTTCACTCTTCCAGTATTCATCCTGAGAGAGATAGATGCCGCGAACGTTATGACCAGGCTTAATACGAAGCGCAGAGTAACGAACCTTGAAGCTGTCTGAACGTTTGATTTCACCTTTCTCAGCCACATTGCGTAATTTGCTCAAGCTGTCGATATTGTTGTTAGCCATTTCTAACCCCTTCATCAAGATACTGTTTTTGGATGTTTTGCTGCTTGGTATGAGTCTAATTATAGTGCCATACGGCACTTTTGCAAGTGAATTTTATATTAAATATAAAAAAACCTGCCGGAGCAGGTTAGGGTTGATGTGGAAGATGATCACTGTAAACAATCGCGGATCTCCTGACGCATATCCTGGGCGATGAATGCCAAAACCTTCCGTAACTGCTTTTCATCGGTGATATGGGCTGGTATCTCTTCACGGGTGGCAATGCTTAGCCAAATATTACCGCGATAAGTAAATGAGCCATCTTCATTAACAAACATGCTAAACATTGGCTCACAGGAATCATTATTAACGGAAATCCAGATGAAATCTTTTTTTAACTCATCACAGAAATCGCTGTCAATTGATAGGTTTCGTGCTTTCGCGTAATTATGAGTCGTTTTAGTAACATTTAACATTTCTGGCTCCGTTTAATCTATTAATCTTCAACAAATTAATTATAGTGCCAAATGGCACATAAGACAAATTATATTTATATTAATTATAAAAAAGCCCCTTAATAAAGGGGCTTGGTGTTACTTTATGTTCAGCTTTATTGATTGCTGAATTTGTGAGTTAGTCAGCTTTTGCGGCTTAGCTGCTATCTCTACGGTTTCCCTGAACTGCGTTGGCGTTAATGGTTTATTACTGTAAGAAAAAACTTTATTCAGATGCTGCTCTAACTGATTCATTATAATTACTCCGCTTCGTTTTAACAATGAATTAATTATAGTGCCATTTGGCACACTGAGCAAGCACTATTTATATTAAATATAATTATTTATAGATGTAGAAATATTTTTGGTAATAATCAGCCCATCCTATAAGGGAAGCGGTATTGTTATTAACTGCGTATGTTTTAAAATCAGTGTCGTCTCGGTGGAGGCTTTCGAGTTCATAAACAGAATCAAAAGATTTAATATAGTCTTCGTATTCTTCCTGCGTAACAAAGAAACGTGAGGGGAGTTCTTTTGGGATTAAACTCCAGTGAATACGGGAACTGATTTTATGTCTCATAAGCACCTCCACTATATTAATTATAATTATAGTTCCATGTGGCACTTTATCAAGGTGTTTATTGCACTATTTTTCAGGCAAAAGGGGAGGGTGTAAGGGTGAGGAACACTAAGAAAACTTCATCACTGCAAAGCCGATTTTGACCTTAAAAAAACCCGCCTTAAAGACGGGTAGTGATAAAAAATTAATGATCAAAGCCGAATTGTTTTTTAAAATTCTCTTTTTTGTCGCTAACTTTATCTTTCTGCTTCATGCCCTGAACTTCGTAAATAGCATCGCAATCTTTAGCGTCACTTGATCCGGTCTTACAAAGTGCAAGTCCTTTATTATACTGAGCTGAATTTTCGGCTTTCATGTAGAAATCTATTTTCTCTTGTTTATCATCACAACCCGAAAGCACAAAAACCGACAGTACCAGAGCTACCAGAGCCAGCTTTTTCATAAATACCCCCTCATAATCCTTTTTTATAGTACCGCGTGTGACGCTATATGTTATGTGGCTTACTGTCAATCAGAGCGCCGCCACTATCGCCCTGATCTGGCTACTTTCGCGGGATGACAGCCCCTATATGTTTGGGTTGAATATCATCTCCTCTTGATATTGCCAGCCTCACTTTATTCAGGTCATGCGCTTTTTCAACTACATCAAGAGACTCATAGACAAGTTTAGAGTGGCCTTTCACGTCTTCAACAACAAAAGCCATCATTGGTTTTTCACTCTCCAGGGAAGGGTGAGTGATGATTGTCATAGACTCCAGACGGAATACTTCTTTCCGTAAAGAGTCGGTAACTTTTTTATAATGATCGATAATTTCATCTGTACTCATGCTGTCGAATTTTTCCATATTTGCATCGACGGCATAAAGCGATTCATTCTCTAAATGCTGGCAGAGATAATTACAAAGCCCGTCAATCTTTGCTAAAGACTTTGTATTAGCGGTGACAGTATCAAGCGTTTTAACCTGGTCTTCCTCTGAGAACCAGTCTAAGGCTCGATCAAATAACGCACCTCCTGTATCTCTGACCTCCTGAACAGCCCTGACCACTTTAGCAAGCTGAATCTTCACATCAAAATGATTGTAAGTGTAGGCTTCTTTTTCAGGGTCGTAATTTGAGTCTAGATCAGCCATACCCCCCCCGTAACAATTTTTTATTCGGTTTTTATCGAAAAGGTCATATTGGTAATAGTATATCAAATAAAACAGTGATGAATAAAAAAACAGCCAGTAAAAATAACTGGCTGTAATTTTCTATCAACCTGCTTTGACGCCGCCCCTAAGCTTATTGAGGCCCATTGTCATAAGTTTTCCAGCACCACCGCCTAAACCTCTGGCAGCCATACCACCAACGCCACTTGCAGTATTGAAAGCTAAGCCGCCTGCGGCGTTCGTTGCACCAGTGATACCGCTAATGCCGTTACCGCCCGTAATGGTACTGACGAATGAAGGTATCTGTCCGATAATAAAAACGCCCATCAGGAAAGCTATTAACGCATAGAGTGCGCCGCCTAAGCCCATTTCTTTACCGTCTGGAAACTGATTGCTCATAAACTCGATAAGAATATGAATAGTGAGGGTAACGAAAACGTTCAATAAAATATAGTTAAAGGCTTGCCCTATCCATTGCTTAGTAAAGCTGACAGTTTGTTCATACATTGCCATCATAAGATAGAGAGGCCCGACGATCAGCAAAAGCCCAACCATAAATTTAGCGATTAGCATTGTAGCAGCAGCATAAATTACAAATGCCGTACCGCCTGCGTAAAAAAGGATAAGTGCCATTGTTGCTGCAAGGATGGTTGAAATATCTGAATCCCATAAACTAAGTTCGTTTGTAG
>Ga0157373_10000271_pt1 | contig 41646 bp, 34 predicted proteins | sample C65metaG_FD_113460 | JGI IMG/M metagenome (GOLD analysis project Ga0157373, IMG submission 113460) | Corn rhizosphere microbial communities from Kellogg Biological Station, Michigan, USA - C6-5 metaG | ecosystem: Host-associated > Plants > Roots > Rhizosphere > Soil | place: USA: Michigan... | reverse complement strand
CGCCTTTTTTAAATATGCTGCCTATTTCGGACGCGGTACAGATAAACTGGATGATCTTATCTTCGTTAAAACCATCGCAAAAAACAATCAAATATTGTAGCACGGCGGGTACCACACCGGCAGCGCCATTGGTTGGCGCGGTTACCACACGGCCAAATGAGGCATTTTCTTCATTTACCGCAAGCGCGAAGCAGCTTACCCAATCTAAAGTATATTTAAAGCCGTTGCCTCCTTCGCGAATGGCTTTTATCCAGGTTTCATAGTCGGTATACGATTTTCCGTTCAGTAGCTTTTTATTGAGCTTATCTGCACGCCGGGCAACATTTAATCCTCCCGGTAAGTTACCTTTGGTATGGCAGCCTTTGTAAATACATTCGTGAATTACGCGGAAGATATTCAAAATTCCATCGCGGGTTTCTTTCTCGCTGCGCCACGCCAACTCATTCTCCAACACTACATCTGACACTTTTAAACCGGTTTTGATACACCAGTGCAACAGGTCGTTAGCTTTATCGATCGGGAATGGCAGATCTACCTCTGTTTTTGAGGACTTGCTTTCGCCCTCCTTAACCACAAAACCGCCCCCGATAGAGTAAAAAGTTTCGGATATAGCTTTGCCTGTTTTTAAAAATGCCTGGAAAGTAACCGCGTTGGGGTGAAACGGCAAACTTTCGTTAAAAAGGAAGATCATATCCTCATCCTTAACAAAATCTACCTGTTGCGATCCACCTAAGTTTAATTGCCGATGATTGGTGATATTGGCTATTTTATCATCAATTTGGTTAACATCAAAAGTAACCGGGTCATCACCGCTTAAGCCTAACAGAATGGCAATATCTGTACCATGCCCCTTACCTGTTTTAGCCAACGAGCCATATAATAACACCTTAACCTGCTCAACTAAATCCAATACCTGCTGATCGATCAATATCTGCACAAATTGCTGCGCGGCGCGCCATGGCCCCAAGGTATGCGAGCTTGATGGGCCGATGCCTATTTTAAAAATATCAAAAACAGAGATTTGTTCGCGTTGCATTGGTCAGTAAAGTTACAAATATAGTTGCGATAACTTTTTACAGCAACGGTGTTGATATATCAAATATTATTTTTACCTTTTACCAAGTTTAAATCATACCAACCTCAATTTTATCACCATGGAAACCGATCAGACATTTACTCAGGCGCCTGTGCCACGGCCTAAAAACTGGCTCGTTGAATCAATTTTAGTAACTATTTTTTGTTGCTTGCCTTTTGGCATAGTTGGCATCATCTTTTCATCGCAAGTTAACAGCAAATACGATGCTGGCGATGTTGCCGGCGCATTAAAAGCGTCAAAGGATGCCGGCACATGGACCAAAGTAGGTTTCTTTATCGGTTTAGGTATAATTGCGCTTTATTTAATATTCGTATTTATTTTGGGCGTTAGCTTTATGGGCGCGCACCACGCTGCATAAATGATTTTTAAAAAGTGGTATTGGGGCGTTGTAGCCTGCGGAATTGTTTTTGTTTATTATAACTATAACCCGCAACACTCGGCCTTATTTCCCAAATGCCCTTTTTATCAACTTACCGGTTTTAATTGCCCGGGTTGCGGTTCGCAACGGGCCATATATTGTATTTTACATGGACAGCTCTTTAGGGCTGTCCATTTTAATTTACTCCTGGTATTAAGCCTGCCTTTTTTATTGATTCATTTTGGATACAAGGCCTTTTCGGCAATAACACAAAAAGATAAACGCTGGGCATTGCTATATCACCCTTTAACCCCAAAAGTGATCTTTGTAGTTGTTGTGTTATTCTGGATAGTACGTAATATCAGTATATATCCATTTTCGATGTTCAAGGCTTAAACTTCGTGGCTTATACCCGACAGGTGATTGTAGTCTTTAATCAAAATGTTCAGAAACTGGTATTCGTTCATGTTATCCGGAATGGTTATGCCCAGGTGTTCTTTTATCCGGTTAGCCATGTTGTGTATCAATACCGCGTTAGCTGTGGCGGTATAGTTGCTTATTACCTCGTGTATCAGCGCAATGTCCTTATCGGCAAGCTCTATAGCCTGCGGAAATACGGGCTGGTACGTTACTTCGGCCGTAGGCATAAAAGCAATACCATCCATTTGTATGCGGGGCCTGGTTTTAATCAGGGTTGTACCTGCAACCATATCACCTACACGTTGCTTTTTATCAGATACAGCCACCGCGATCAATGCCACAATACCGGAGCCGATAGAGAAATCGACAATGCGAAAAAGCCAGCGGATAATGTATTGCCCAAAGCTTGGCCGCGAACCGTCGATACTTATTACCTTGATCTTCATCACGCGTTTGCCAATGCTCTGCCCGTTAAAATACAATTCGCAAAGCAGGTCGTAAAAAACAAACAGGATTACATAAACAATAATCAGCCCTATGCCGAAAACTTCATTCCACGAGGTTAATGATGCTAAAAACACCAATATTAACGCCATGCCAATAGCTATACCTATATCGGTTAACCTGGCTAGTACGCGTTCGCCAAGGTCGGCAACTTCGTAATCAATATCGATATTTTGAGCGGTTTTTATTTGTACGGTTTGCATTAAAACAAATATATAGGGCTACCTGGAAATTTTTTATATAACATTAACTATTTGTTGCTATTTTAACAAAAAATATATTTATAAAATGCGTGAGGCTTTATTTGTAAAACAAAACTCGGAGCGATGGAAGCATTACGAGAGTTCGCCCACAACTGATCCAGATGAGATTGCCGAACGCTTTATAGCCATTACCGACGACCTGGCCTTTGCCAAAACATTTTATCCAAAATCAAACACCACCAAATACCTTAATGGCCTGGCTGCTGGTTTCCACCAGTCCATCTACAAAAATAAAAAGGAAAAGGGTAACCGTTTTCTTGAATTTTGGGCCGCCGAGTTACCGCTGATATTTTATAAATACCGGCGGCAGTTATTGTATTCGTTTATGTTTTCGGTAGTGTTTGTGTGCATCGGTATCGTGTCTGCCAAGTATGATAACACCTTTGTACGGTTAATATTGGGCGACGGCTATGTTAACATGACTAATACAAATATAGCTAAGGGCGACCCGTTTGGCGTTTATAAAAGCGAAAGCCCCAGCCTGATGTTTTTGGGCATTGCCATCAACAATATTTACTACTCGTTCCTGGTATTTTGCTGGGGGGCTTTTTTTTCGGTGGGTACGGTGTTCCAGCTTTTGCGCAATGGCTTGATGCTGGGCTCGTTCGAGTATTATTTTTTCAGCAAAGGGCTGGGCCTCCAGTCCATCCTCGTTATCTGGGTACACGGCACGCTCGAAATATCTGCCATAGTGATAACCGGCGGCGCGGGGCTCGCCATGGGTAACGGCTTGCTGTTCCCTAAAACTCATACACGCCTGCACTCGTTTAAACAGGGCGCAAAAGATGGTTTAAAAATAGCATTAGGCGTAGTGCCCATCTTTATAGTCGCCGCTTTTTTTGAAGGTTTTGTTACCCGCCATACCGAAATGCCTGTATGGTTAAGTATCAGCATCCTGGCATCGTCGCTTGCATTTATCAGCTGGTATGTGGCTATCTATCCGGCAAGATTATCACATAAGATAAATTTTAATCATATCCTAAATAATGAAAACAACTATTGAGTTAAGAAAGGTTCGCGATTTCGGCCAACTGATAAGCGATACCCTGGTTTTTATTAAAGAAAATTTTAAACCGCTGTTCAAAGCCGTGGGCACCATTTGTGGTTTTTTTATAGCCCTTACCCTGGTAACCTATGTTTTGTTTGATACTACCATGATTTCGGCAGTAAATACTGTCAAAAGCTTCGAGAGTAATCCTAACGGGCCTATACCTTTTGAGCCCTTTGGCGCCGATTATTTTTTGAGGATATTTTTCCTGAGCATTTCAACCATATTATCGTACGTTGGCGTTTACCTTACTACCTTTTGCTATATATCATTGTACTGCGAAAAGGGCAACGTACCGCCATCGGTAGAGGAAGTATGGGCATACTTTAAGTTTTATTTTTTCAGGATGCTGGGGAGCGGCTTTCTGATCGCGATTATTGTTGGTTTCAGTTTTCTTCTTTGTGGTTTTGGCATCTATCTAATTCCTCCTTGTACCTTGATATTGCCCATCATCGTGCTTGAGAACACATCATTCTCCTACGCCTGGAACCGCAGCTTTAAACTGATCAAAGATCATTGGTGGCAAACTTTCGGGGTTATTTTTGTAATCGGCCTGATCATAGGTTTTGTGGCTTTCTTTTTGGCGGTGCCGGGCCAAATATTACTTTTTGTACAAATGATGGTCTCGCTCAAAAAGGCCGCGCTTCCTGTTACTATTTTATCAGGAGTATTCAAAAGCCTTATCCTGTTTTTATATACCGTACCGGCAACAGCTTATTGCTTATGCTATTTTAGTTTGGAAGAAACTAAGGAAGGAACTGGCCTGTTGAACCGCATAGAATCGTTCGGTAAAACCGACCCGGAAGATACCCTATCGGCAGAAGAATATTGATAACATGCACAGACCGGCTCTGATCATCCTGCTGCTTTTTTGGTGTTGCGTTGCCTTTGGCAGTCAGCCATCTGCAAAACACATAAAACATCAGGCACCGTTAATCTTACGTATCGATACTGCAAAGGTACCACCGCACAGCTTTGATAATGCCGCGATAAAACGTTACGCGCTTGATAAAGACTTTCAATACGATGATGCAAAACTTGCAGAAGCATCGTATTGGACACGCTTTTGGAATTGGGTATGGAATATAATATCGCATATCTTCAGTCGCCTTTTTTCAGGTAATGGTATTCCATTTAAAATCATCATGTACATCCTTGTGATAGCAGCAGTGGCCTTGCTGGTATACGTGATCCTGAAAATGTTGGGCATTGATGTGGTGCAGGTGTTTGGTGGGCGATCAAAAAGGATCGATGTACCTTATACCGAATCGCTGGAGAATATTCACGAGATCAATTTTGATGATGAGATAGAGCGTGCCATCAGCAACCGAAATTACCGCCTGGCTATCCGGCTGTTGTATCTGCGCAGCTTAAAGCAATTGAGTGATGCCCAACTGATCCACTGGAAACTTGAAAAAACAAATTCGGCCTACATCAGCGAACTACCAAATGACGAGTTGCGACAATCGTTCGCCTTGCTGACCCGGCAGTTTGAATATGCGTGGTACGGTGATTTTTTTATTGATGTTAATTCATTTCAAAACATCAGTACGCTTTTTCAGGACTTTAAACGAATGCTGATATGAGAGACCTGAAGATCTACATTATCGTGGCATCATTGTTTGTTGGGCTTTACCTGGTGGCCGAATACAATAAGCCCAAACCTATCGACTGGACCCCGACCCTGGTAAATACTGATAAGATACCTTTTGGCACTTATATTTTATATCAGCACCTTAACGATATATTTAAAGACGCCCACATTGCTGAGCTGCGCGAACCGGTTTACAATGTTATTGCTGATCACGACTTTAAGAACGCGACCTATATTATCATCACCGATCAGTTAAAACTGACCGAATACGACTATAATAAACTGACCTGGTTTATAAAGCAGGGCAATGATGTTTTCATCTCTGCCACATCATTTGGCAGTTACCTCGAAAATGAACTCGACCTTGACGGAGTTCAATCATCCGGCACAGACAGGTACTTACCAAGTATAAATTTTGTTAGCCCGGGTTTTGATAGTACTACCCATTATGCCTTCAAAAAGCTGGGACTACAATACTTTGATAAGCTGGATACTCTTAAGGCTACCGTAATAGCTAAAAACAGCAACGGTAAAAGCACTTATATCAGGTATAGGTTCGGGAGCGGTTCGTTGTATTTATGCGCCAATCCACTGCTGTTTACCAACTACAATATGTTGCAGCCACAAGGAGCTGATTATGCTGCGAAGGCGCTATCGGTAATAGCTAAAAACAAACCGACCATCATTTGGGATGCCTTTTATACACAAGGCAGGGACGGCGACGAATCGCTGATGCGTGTATTTTTACGTAATCCGCCATTACGCACGGCATATTACATTTGCCTGGTAAGCCTGGTGGTATTTGTATTGTATGAAATGAAACGACGCCAACGCATTATACCGGTTATTGAACCGCTGCAAAACACCAGTGTAGATTTTACTAAGGTAGTTGGGCAGGTGTATTACGAGCAGCGCGACAACAGCAACATCGCGCAAAAAAAGGCGACCTATATCCTGGAACATATCCGAACCCGGTATCAGCTGAAAACCAATTTATTGAACGAGGAATTGGTTGATACCCTTTCGCAAAAAAGCGGTGTCGATATTAACTTTTTACATAAGCTGTTTAACCAGATAAATATAGTACGGTCTGGCGCCAGGGTGAGCGACAACGATCTGATAGCTTTTAACCGAAATATTGAACAATTTTATAAACAATCCAAATAATATATATGGAACAGGAATTTTTTGAACAGCGCACCGATCTGAGCAGGTTAAGCCAGGCTGTTACCCGGATAAAAGCAACCTTAAGTAACATCATTGTTGGTCAGCACGATACGATCGACCTGCTGATAGCGGGCATTTTAGCTGATGGCCACGTACTGATAGAAGGTGTGCCCGGAGTAGCTAAAACCTTAACCGCGAAGCTTATTGCCAAAAGTATTGATGCGCAATTTTCGCGCATACAGTTTACGCCCGATCTGATGCCAAGCGATGTATTGGGCACCTCGGTATTCAACCCCAAAACCACCGACTTTGAATACAAACACGGCCCTATATTCGGCAACATCATCCTGATAGACGAGATAAACCGCGCACCGGCTAAAACGCAATCTGCCTTGTTCGAAGCTATGGAAGAACGCCAGGTAACAGTTGATGGCACCACTTACAAAATGGATGAGCCTTTTATTGTACTGGCTACTCAAAACCCGGTTGAGCAGGAAGGCACCTATCGCCTGCCCGAAGCACAGTTGGATCGGTTTTTATTTAAGATCGAGATCAAATACCCTTCGCTGGAGGAAGAGATCAACATAATCAGCCAACAACACCAGCAAACCACCGCTACGCAACTTGCCGAGATAAAACCGGTACTTAGCATCAGCGAGATCATCAGCCTGCGCGAGCAGGTACGTGGCTTGTATGTTGAGCCGAAGATAGTGGAGTTTGTAGCAAAGATCATTCACGAAACGCGCAGCAACAAATCGTTGTATTTGGGTGGGTCGCCGCGCGCATCGCTGGCTATTATCAACAGCGCCAAGGCCTTCGCGGCAATGCGGGGACGGGATTTTATTACTCCCGAAGATGTGATATGGGTTGCGCCGGCCGTGTTGAGACACCGCCTGATGTTAACGCCCGATAAGGAAATGGAAGGCGTTACAACCGATGATGTGGTTACACAAATTATACAGAAGATAGAAATACCCCGCTAAGGTGAAGTCAGTTTTTAGCCTTTATTATAAAAATCTGTTTTTAACCGACCGTCTGTTCATCTGCATCGGTTTGGTGGTTATTTTATTTGTATTGCAGTTTTTTTTCCCGTGGCTGGGCGGTGTGCCGTTAGTGCTGTTCTTTGCGCTGGTGGCAACTTTTTTTATCGATATCTGGATGCTTTACAGCATGCGCAAAGGCATATTTGCACGCAGGCACGCGCCCGAACGTTTAAGTAACGGCGATGAGAACGAAATAGGCATCTACATAGAAAACTTTTATTCGTTTAGCGTAGCCATAGGTATTATCGATGAGATACCACATCAGTTTCAGAAACGGGATGTACTGTTCAACATCAATATAAACTCACGTCAGCATAAGCTATTGAACTACCGGCTAAGGCCAACCAAACGCGGCGAGTACGAGTTTGGGGCATTAAGGATATATGTAGCCTCCGCTATCGGATTAATAAACCGCCGGTATAACTTCGAGCAGACTGAAACCCTGCCTGTTTATCCTTCGTTTTTGCAGATGCGAAAATACGAACTGATGGCCATATCAAACCGCTTAAGTGAATATGGTATTAAAAAAATACGCCGCATTGGCCACACCATGGAGTTTGAGCAAATTAAAAACTACGTACCCGGCGATGATTACCGCACCCTGAACTGGAAAGCTACAGCACGCCGCGGCGACCTGATGGTGAACAACTATACCGACGAAAAATCGCAGCATGTGTATTGTGTTATCGATAAATCGCGGGCCATGAGAATGCCTTTTGATGGTTTGAGCTTACTCGATTATGCCATTAATGCCAGTTTAGTGCTATCCAGCGTGGCGCTGATTAAAGAGGACAAAGCCGGACTGATCACCATTTCAAACAAGAAAGGCGCCATTATACCGGCAGAGCGCAGGCCAACGCAGTTGAATAAAATAATGGAGGTTTTGTATAAGGAGAAAACCCTCTACCTTGAAACCAACATGGAGCTGCTATACAATGTAATACGCGGCACTTTAAAACAGCGCAGCCTGGTTGTTTTCTTCACCAATTTTGAAAGTATGAACGCGCTGGAAAGGCAGTTGCCTTTTCTAAAGCGCATCGCCAAATTCCACTTGCTGGTGATGGTGTTTTTTGAGAATACCGAACTAAAATCATTAAGCGAAGAGCCTGCAACCGATGTGGAAGGTATCTACATTAAAACCATTGCCGAAAAATTTGTTTATGAGAAGAAACTGATCGTTAAAGAACTGGCAAGGCATGGTATACAATCTATATTAACTTCGCCGCAAAACCTTACAATAAACACTATTAATAAATATTTGGAGTTCAAGGCTAAGCAAAAGATTTAAATTACATCCCTGGTAATTTTATACCCGCTGCCTTTATATCCCTTACAATATTATCGTGCAGGGCAAATTTAACAGGCGTAAACTTATGGGTAGGTACCCAAACGCGAACACTGACGCGAAACCCGTCCGCTTCGAGCAAAATAAGACCTACCCTGGGTTCGTGATCAGTTAATATTTCGGGAGTTTTTTTAATAGAACCGGATATAATGTTCATCACCTGGTCGGTATCAACCGCGTAGTTAAATTTCAATTCAAGGTCGAGCCTCTGTTTGCCTTCGCGGGTTACATTGATAATGATTTCGTTAAATAATTTACCATTCGGGATAATCACAGCCTTATTATCGTGCGTAAGCACTTCTGTATAAAAAACCTCAATTGCAGTAACATACCCATCAACACCTTGCGCTATAATATTATCATCCAGTGTAAAAGGCTTAAGTAGCAGAATAAGCACTCCGCCTGCAAAGTTTTGTAACGTGCCCGAAAGGGCCAAACCTGCCGCAACACTGGCCGCACCTACAATGGCTGTAAAAAAAGTAAGCTGTATACCTATTATAGCCAACACCAAAACAACCAGCATAATATATAATGCCGAGATGGAAAGGCTTAGAAAAAATGGCTGTAGAGAAGAGTGGATTTGTTTTTTGGACATTCGCCCGCGGATGTGTTTTTTAAGGAAACGGATGATCCACAACCCTATAAAAAATACTATTATTCCGAAGATAACCCTGGGTCCGTTTAGTAGTATCCAGTTGTAGGCAGTATCATACAGATCCTGCGGCGTCATTCGTTTAGGAGGAGCGGGTGTTATAGCTGCAATCATCCCCTAAAGATACGCTTTATCTGAAGATAGTAACAAATAACTGCGGCCCTTCAATGATGGCCCATCCTATAATGAGATTGGATACTTGTTTGGTTTTTTCACTTATCGCTTTCATACCTGTAAAATATCAAACGTTGTGCCTTTTTTATGGGATAGACGGTTTAAAGCCGCGTACGTTTAACAGCCTTAACAGTTTTTTGAAAATGATATATTATTGTTACATAAATGCCTGAAAATTGCCATTTTATCAATATCATTAGTCTACAAAAAACAAAACCCTGTATGTAATTACATACAGGGTTTTTATAAGCATATTGTTTTTTGTCCCGAATCCCGGATAGCTATCGGGACGGGTGACTTGGGAAATGATATTACATCATGCCGCCCATGCCACCGCCCATTGCGCCGTGGTTATGGCCACCTGCCGGTTCTTCTGAAGCTTCATCAGCTAAAACAACCTCGGTAGTTAACAACATGGCAGCAATTGAAGCAGCGTTTTGCAATGCTACACGGCCAACTTTAGTTGGGTCGATAACACCGGCGCCGATCAGGTTTTCATATTTATCAGTACGCGCGTTGTAGCCAAAGTCGGCTTTGCCTTCTTTAACTTTTTGTACCACGATAGAACCTTCGATACCTGCGTTTTCGCAGATCTGGCGCAGCGGCTCTTCAATAGCGCGACGGATGATCTGGATACCAGTGTTCTCGTCTTCGTTGTCGCCTTTAAGGTCCTTCAACGATTCAACCGCGCGGATGAAAGCAACACCACCACCAGCTACTATACCTTCTTCAACGGCAGCGCGGGTTGCGTGTAAAGCATCGTCAACACGATCTTTTTTCTCTTTCATTTCAACTTCTGATGCTGCGCCTACATACAATACGGCAACACCACCCGATAACTTAGCTAAACGCTCTTGCAGTTTTTCTTTATCGTAATCAGAAGTAGTTGATTCAATTTGCGATTTGATCTGGTTAACACGAGCCTTGATCTCGTCAGTGCTGCCGGCACCGTTAATAACGGTAGTGTTGTCTTTATCAACAACAATCTTTTCAGCAGTACCTAAGTATGACAGATCGGCGTTCTCCAGTTTGTAACCTCTTTCTTCAGAAATTACAGTACCGCCGGTAAGGATGGCGATGTCTTCCAGCATCGCTTTACGACGGTCGCCAAAGCCAGGGGCTTTAACAGCGGCAACTTTCAGCGAACCACGGATCTTGTTTACTACCAAAGTAGCTAAAGCTTCGCCGTCCAGATCTTCAGCGATGATCAACAGTGGTTTGCCGGTTTGTACTTGTTTCTCCAAAATAGGCAATAACTCTTTCATCGAAGAGATCTTTTTATCATAGATCAGGATGTACGGGCTATCCAGCTCAACTTCCATTTTATCGGCGTTGGTTACAAAGTATGGCGAAAGGTAACCACGGTCAAACTGCATACCTTCAACAGTTTTAACTTCGGTTTCGGTACCTTTTGCTTCTTCAACAGTTATTACACCGTCTTTACCAACTTTAGCCATTGCTTCGGCGATCAGTGAACCGATAACCTCATCGTTATTGGCCGAGATAGAAGCAACTTGTTTGATTTTGTTATTATCTTCGCCAACAGTTTGCGATTGCTCCTGCAGGTTTTTCACAACGGTTTCAACCGCTTTGTCGATACCGCGTTTCAAATCCATTGGGTTAGCGCCTGCAGCTACGTTTTTAATACCTGCAGTAACGATGGCCTGAGCTAATACGGTTGCAGTAGTAGTACCGTCGCCGGCAATATCGGCAGTTTTTGAGGCTACCTCTTTTACCATCTGGGCGCCCATATTTTCTAAAGCATCTTTCAATTCGATCTCTTTAGCTACGGTTACACCATCTTTAGTGATAGCCGGCGAGCCGAATTTTTTATCGATGATTACGTTACGGCCTTTAGGACCTAAGGTTACTTTAACTGCGTTTGCTAAAATATCAACACCACGTTTCAGGGCGTCGCGCGCTTCAACATTGTATTTAACTTGTTTTGCCATGTTGTTTAAATTTTGAATGATTGAATGACTGAGTTTTTTTCAGTCATGTTGTTTAATTTTTTGAATGATCGGATACTTGAATTCCTGACTTCTCAAATGATATTCAATCATTCAATCCGTCAATCCTTCAGTCATTAGATTTACAGTACCGCGTAAACGTCAGATTCACGCATGATTAAGTACTCTTTACCTTCGTAGGTAATTTCGGTACCGGCATATTTGCCGTATAAAACCTGATCGCCTACTTTAACGGTTAAAGGCTCATCCTTTTTTCCATCGCCAACAGCAACAATAGTACCACGTTGAGGTTTTTCTTTGGCAGTGTCGGGGATGATGATACCAGAAGCGGTTTTTTCTTCGGCAGCTGCAGCTTCAACAACTACCCTGTCTCCAATAGGTTTAATTTGTAACGACATAGTTATAACTTATTTAATTATTTGATTTTAAGATTATCAATACCCTTAAGCAACATCAATTATGCCAATGCCAGTTAATGGAACATATTGACGGTTGATTTGTCAAAATTACATTAAGAACCTAGATATCTTAACTTAATTTTAACAACACCGTGTCAAGGTGTCAGGCAAGGGGGTAAAAGCAAAAAAGACTTAAGCTTTTACTTAAGTCTTTTTTGATAAACGCCGGTTAACGTTTATGGTTTTTTAACAGGTGCCGGTGGCAGTGTTGTAGTTTTATTATTAGTAGCAGGCGCTGTGGTAGTTGCAGCAGGCGTATATGATTTTTCTACTTGTTGCTGATTGTTATTTTCGTTTTTTGCCGAACCGCCTTTACCAATTACATTGATAGCTAACGATAGTACCATTAAAGCTACGGCTAAAATCCAGGTGCCTTTTTCAAGGATATCGCCTGTTTTTTGTACGCCCAATAGTTGTGATGAGCTTGAAAAGTTTGACGATAAGCCGCCACCCTTAGGGTTTTGTATCAACACAATTGCACCTAACAACAGGCATACTATAATGGCAAGGAATAATAAAAAATACATTTCTTTAGATTTATTTAACTGATTTCTTTTCTAACAATTCAATCTGGGCTACAAAGTAACTGCTTTTTTCCGGGAATTTCAACATTAATTTTTTGTAAGTAGATATGGCTTTGTGATATAGCATCTGGTCGATGTAGATATGTGCCAGTGTTTCGGTTACTAAAGCGTCCTCATCTTCCGAACTTTTGCGCGCTTTGTTTTCATTGTCGATCTTATCCAGGCTCGGCGGTTTTATTTGTGGTTCTTCCTGTATAAAACGGTCGATAATGTCGTCATCCTTATGTTTGATGATTGACGCGTCATCGGGCCGAATGGTGTTTTTATCCAGATCCTCTATGGTAGTTACGTGGAAGATATTTTCGTAATACTGTTGCTGTAGTTTATCGGGCACATTAACCGCAGTGGGTTTAGGCATCGGCGGCACTTTATACGCCGCATAAGGCTGGTAGGTACCGGCATGCTCCTGGCGCGTTTTATCCAGCCACCACATAAATGAGTAGGGCATGGTTTCATCATTATACCGCGATACGGTACTGTTATCATGTTCGGCTACGGCAATGGGTTGTTCGGCCACAACAGGCGCAGCAACTATTACCGGTGGTATACTAGCGGCAACAGTTTGCACCGGAACAGCAGGCACTGGTTGCTGCTCAACAGGCCCGGCTACCGAAAAACCTTCGGCCAAAGCTGCAGCCATCGCATCGCCAAAATTATTGTCGGTGAAATATAATGCTTCACCCTGAGTTTCAGATTCAACCCCGGTGATTTGTTGTTTTGCTGAACTATCCTCTGATTGTTCAAACAATCGACTTTCGGCAGCGATATCTACTTGTTCTGTTTCACTTTCAGTAACAACATGGTCAGGTTGCGATGGCTCCTGCTCTCCTTCGTACCTATCCTCTTCATCCTGATGATATTCCGACCCGGCAGTTATCTGGTCGCCCAATTGCTTAAGCGCGTCCTCTTCTTCGCTTTCGGCAGCTACAGCCCGGGCAACTTCGGCACCAAAATCAAACTGACTTTTTTCTTCGCCGGTAACGGTTTCCGTGTCTTGTGCTGGGTTTTCAAACCGGATATCATCGATACCTATAATCTCGTCAAAAACCTCATCGTCTATCTCGGTAGAAAACTTATACTCGGTAACCGGTACGTTTTCTTCGTCGAAGAACGTTTCGGGCTTCTCTGCCGGCTGATGAAAATAGTTGATGGCTTCTTCCTCTTCATCCCGCGGCAAATATTCTTCCTCGTCGAAATTCTCCAGGCCATCGTCGGGCATATCAACTGGCGCAACAACAGGTTCGGTAATTAACGGTTCGGGCACATTGAACTGAACAGGTGCTTCATCGGTTACCGGCGCAAATTCTTCGTCAACAAATTCATCTTCTTCAACCGCTACTGTATGTTCAGCCGCCGAAGATTGATAGGTATGCGCTGCGATGTTGGCAAATGGGCCACCTATCTGACGGGCTTCTGCAAAGCTTAATCTTTCGGGCGCATTAACTAACCTATACAACACAGGGCGCTCTGGCATATAGGCTGCGGCCGATTTTAACTTTGGCTCAAACGCTTCATGATCGTCTTTAGTGGCACGGGCAAGCATGGCCCGCAATAAACCCATATGCGGATATAAGTCGATCAGGCTCTCGAGTTTTTCGATGTCCTGCCGGCTAACCGTATCCGGGTTTACTATAATACCCGAAAAGAAATCCTTTTGCCTGCTGTTTAATATGCGCTCCACGTGGTTGAAAATACTTATTTGGCTACCAATTTGCAAAAGCTTTATTAAATATATCTTCGGTAAGCTGCTTGTTGATGTCGGCAATCAAGGCTTGTTCCTGCGACGAAAGATCACCCGCATAATCTTTAAAACGAGCAAAACTTGTTTCGTAGGCGTACGTTTTAGCAGCCGGATCTTTCAGGTTTACCACATATTTAACATTTACTGTAATAGTTAATCGTGTTAATGTAGCAACAGGCTGGGTGTTACCCACCGGAGCCTGCACGGCGGCCGGCGCAATACTGTAACCGGTAATGCTGCCCGATAAAACAGCATCAGCATCTTCAGTACGTACAATCTTCAGTCTTGTTTCCGAACGGATCTTTTGTTTAAGCGCCTCGGTAAATGTTTGGCTCAGGTTATTAACCACCAGCGGAGCGTTGTTATCAAAAAATTCCACATCGATGGTTTTCATTTCGAGAGGGATGGATGCCCCGCTCAGTTTTATTGAGCACGATTGTACCACCAGCAACAAAACAATAACGGATGAATAGAAAATATACTTCATTTGTTACAGGTTTAACTCCTTTATCTTACGATACAGGGTACGCTCGGAAATGCCCAGTTCCTGCGCGGCAAGCTTACGTTTGCCTTTGTGTTTTTTAAGGGCCTTACGGATAAGATCAGACTCTTTTTCGATCAGCGACAACGACTCTTCAACCTCCTCTGCCTCGTGGGTGATGTTAAAGTTATCGTTTTTAGTATGAACGGGTTGCTGCAAAGTAAATTGTTGATCGGTGTTATTTGGCAGCTCGATATCGCGGTAAAGCTGATTGATGGTTTGCTGGTTACTGCTGCTGTATGCCTGTGGCGCTACACCACCGCCATGCTCGATAATATCCGCCACCAGTTTTTTCAGATCGACCATATCGCGCTTCATATCGAACAGTACTTTATACAGGATATCTCTCTCTGATAAATCTTCCTTACCCTGGTTTTCGATACGCATAGGCAAATTGCGGCTGCCCTGCTCGTGCGGGATATAGGTCAATAAAGTTTGCGCGGTGATGGCACGATCCCGCTCCAGCACAGCTAATTGTTCCGCAATGTTTTTTAACTGGCGTACGTTACCCGGCCACGAATAGTTGACCAACACTTGTTGTGCAGATTCATCCAACTGTATAGGCGGGCTGCGGTATTTGGCCGTAAAATCCGAAGTGAATTTGCGGAAGATCAGATAAATATCTTCTTTCCTGTCGCGCAATGGTGGTATGCGCAGTGGTACGGTATTTAAACGATAGTATAAGTCCTCGCGGAACTTACCGTTCTTTACCGCTTCGTAAACATCCACGTTGGTGGCCGCAATAACGCGCACGTTGGTTTTCTCAACCTTTGACGAACCAACTTTGATGTACTGGCCGGACTCGAGCACGCGCAGCAAGCGGGCTTGGGTACCCAGCGGCATCTCGGCAATCTCATCCAAAAATATGGTACCGCCGTTAACGGTTTCAAAATAGCCTTTACGTTCGCCAACAGCGCCGGTATAGGCGCCTTTTTCGTGGCCAAAGAGTTCCGAATCGATGGTTCCTTCGGGGATAGCGCCGCAGTTTACCGCGATGAACGGCCCGTGCTTACGCGGACTCATCTGGTGAATAATGTGCGAGAAAACCTCTTTACCGCTACCGCTCTCGCCGGTTATTAAAACCGAAATATCGGTAGGTGCGACCTGGTTAGCTATATCAATTGCCCGGTTTAGCAACGGCGAGTTGCCAATGATGCCGAAGCGTTGTTTTATTTCTTGTATCTCCATGGGAAAGAATCAAGAATTAAGAATCAAGAATTAAGACATTCTGATCGTTAATTCAATCTTTATTTTATTAGTTAGAATCAGGATTGTCATCACCTAAAATATATTCTCTAAATGAGAATATCATTCTCTGTAGTTCGCTCACTAATTCTAAACAGTAATTCAATTTTTCGTTATCTCCGTATTTTCTACGTTCACAAATTAACAATTGTGTTTCCGCTTCAAAAGATGATGTTAAAGCTGTTGACAGAAACTCTGCGAAATGTATTTTAGTCCGTTTACCAGAACCTTCAGCGATGTTAGAAGGTATTGAACATGAACTTCTGTTTATTTGATCAATAAGGTTATATCTTTCTTCTATAGGTAGTTCTTTACAATAATCATAAACCAAATCGGTAAAGTCCATAGCTTTGAGCCATATTTTCATGTTTTTGAAATTGTGCCGCTGCATCTTGATTCTTGACTCTTGATTCTTGATTCTATTCTACAATAACACCTATCAACGTCGCCGTAGTACATCTCTCTGCCAGCACATTCGCGTACTGGCCTGGTTTATACCCTTCAACTTTAGGGAAAACTACCATAGCATTCTGATCGTTACGGCCGCAAAAGTCCTGGTCGGATTTTTTTGAGTAACCTTCAATCAATACTCTTTGTACTTTACCCAACTGGCTTTGTAAACGAACATGCGAATACTGCTGTTGTTTGGCTACGATCTCCTGCAGACGTGCTTTTTTTACATCCTCGGGGATATCGTCGGCATAACGTTTGGCGGCTAAAGTGCCAGGGCGCTCTGAATACATAAACATGTAGGCATAATCGTACTGTACGTAATCCATCATGCTTACCGTGTCCTGATGTTCTTCTTCGGTTTCCGTACAAAAACCGGTGATCACATCTGTAGAGATGGCGCAATCGGGCAAAATACGGCGGATAGCGTCGATTCGATCTATATACCATTCGCGGGTGTAAGTGCGGTTCATCATCTCCAATATCCGGCTGTTGCCCGATTGTACCGGCAGGTGGATATAATTGCAGATGTTATCGTACTTAGCTATGGTATACAAAACCTCGTCGGTAATATCTTTAGGATGCGAGGTTGAGAAACGTACGCGCAACTCAGGACTTACCAAAGCCGTTAATTCCAGCAAACGGGCGAAGTTTACATGCTCGTTCGTAGCTTCATCGGTCCATTTGTACGAATCGACATTCTGACCCAACAACGTTACTTCGCGGTAGCCTTCGTTAAACAGATCGGTACATTCTTTAATAATCGAATGCGCGTCGCGGCTGCGCTCGCGGCCGCGGGTAAAAGGCACCACGCAAAACGAACACATATTATCGCAACCACGCATAATTGATACGAATGCGTTAATGCCGTTACTATTCAAACGCACGGGGTTGATATCGGCATAGGTTTCCTCGCGTGATAGCAGTACGTTTACAGCACGCTGTCCGCCATCAACCTGGTCGATCAGGTTCGGCAGATCACGATAAGCGTCGGGGCCAACCACAACATCAACCAATTTCTCTTCTTCCAGGAATTTTGATTTTAAGCGCTCGGCCATACAGCCCAACACACCAACCACCATTCCCGGATTGCGTTCTTTAGCGCCTTTAAACTCTTTCAAACGATTACGCACCCGTGTCTCGGCATTTTCGCGGATTGAACAGGTGTTGATGAAAACCACATCAGCGTTTTTATAATCGTTAGTAGTTTCAAAACCCTTATCAGCCAAAATAGAGGCTACTATCTCGCTGTCGGAAAAGTTCATGGCGCAGCCATAGCTTTCAATATATAGTTTACGCCCATTCGTATTTTCGGGCTGCTGCTCTAACATCAAAGCTTCGCCCTGCCTGCTCTCATCATGCGTTTTAACCGCTATATCTAACTCTTGCATTGTAAAAATTGAAGCGCAAAAATACAAATTTTATTACACCGGGTGACATATTGTCAGCATATAAATGTATTTTTTTCGTCACTTCTAAATCAAACAATAGTCGTTTCCACAAACTTATCTGCTTAAAAAGCGTAATAAAGTACCAATGCAATTCGATATATTGCAGATGTTCAAAAACCTATGGCAATTAGTTTTTTAAAACAACGCTGGCAACGTGTACTTTTCAGGATACTGGTCATAATTATGCTGCTGGTTTGTGCCGTGGGCATTTCCGTAAACTTTTATTTCTCGCCAAAGTTAGATCACAAATTAAAAAACACCATTTTAAGCAGCACTAATGGTCTTTACTCGCTCAATTTTAGTAAGGCCAACCTGCATGTATTTCAAGGCAAGATCGTGATCAATAACCTCGTATTGGAGCCCGATACCCATGTTTATAACCGCCTTAAAAAGAACAATCTGGCACCTAATTCCTTGTACGAGGTTAAGATACGGCGGTTAGTGATCAGGCACGTGCACCCGCTGATGCTATATTTTCAAAAGAAGTTGGATATCGGCCAGTTGGAAATAACCGAACCGGAAATAGCAGTAAACTACGAACAAAACCGTAATCAGGACACGGTGATCAAAGACAAAAAGACACCTTACCAGCTGATATCCAAACTATTAAAATCAGTACACGTGCAAAGCATCCTGCTGAATGATGTTAAACTGAAATACGTAAACCATACCGGCGTAAAAGCCGATACGATGGCATTTAAGGAACTCAACTTCGTGGCTGTCAATTTTTTACTGGACTCGACTACCCAGTTTAACCAAAAACGCTTTTTATTTTGCGACGATGTGAGTGCCGAATTGAACAACTACTCGGGCACCAGTTACGATAAGCGGTATGCTTACCAGGTAAAAAAAATGCGATTCTCAACCAGTTCGTCAGAACTGAATATAAGCGGGATGAGTTTTGTACCGACCGAATCGGCCACGCGTTTTTTCAAGAACAGCCACGCCGATTATTACACCATTAAGCTCGATTCGTTAAAGCTGAACAAGTTCGACTTTAAAACCTACAGTAAATACCACAAACTTTTTGCCGCTAATCTTGCCCTGAGCGATGGTAACCTGCATTTATTTGCGAACCCTATCCCGGGCGACTCGACTAAAGATAACAGCCCGAATTTTCCGCAGATGTTGTTGAAAAGGCTGAGTATTGATTTGAAGATCGATACCATCCACGCAAAAAAAATATCCATATTTTATACCGAACTTAACAATAAATCGAAGCAGACCGGCACTGTGATATTTGCCAACACCAGCGGCTACCTGTACAACATCACCAACAACAAAGCGGCCCTGGCACAAAACAGCCTTGCTACCGCTAAGCTACAAAGCTATTTTATGAACGTAGCACCGTTGAATGTTGATTTTAGCTTTAAGCTGGGTGATGATAATATGCCGTTCAGTTACAAGGGCAGCTTAGGTGGTATCGACCTGAAAAAAGTTAACCCGATATCCGTTCCATTGGGCATGGTGAAAATATCATCGGGTAAAGTAAAACAACTGACCTTCAATTACACAGCCAACAGGCAACAGGCACGCGGCAAGCTACAGGTGCTGTATAACGATCTGCGTGTAGCGCTTTTAAAACGGGATAGCAGTGATAACACAGGTCGTCTTAAAAAGATGAGCATCATGTCGTTATTCGCCAATGCGCTGGTGATCAAACGGGATAACCCCGCGCCCGGCGAATCGCCACGGATGGTCAACATAATAACGCCACGACAACCCCGCTGGTCGATATTTACCTTTATGTGGAAGAGCCTGTGGATGGGCCTGAAAACCTGTGGCGGTTACGATAAACAAACTGAGTTAGATGTAAAGCAACGCCTGGGCGAAATGAAGGCCAACAAGGCAACCCGCGCAGTACGCAAAGCCGAACGCAAACAACGCCGGGCAGCACGCCGGGCCAAACGCGAGGCTAAAAAACAACAGAAAGAGGCTGAAAAAGCGGCGAAGGATGCGCTGGAGGAGGAATAGTGGGATTTTGGTGAAGACATCAACAATGATGAAGCATACTTACATCAGTTTGTGGTGAGAGTATCTCCCCAATTGTCATTTCGACGAACAGTGTAAGCCTTTAGGCTGGAGTGAGGAGAAACCTTCTGCGTAATGTCATGTCGGCACTTGGTCGTAGAAGATTTCTCTTTCGCGCAACTGCTCTTTCTACACGCAGCTCTATCGAAATGACATTTTTTGAGCCGCACGTCAATAAGCGTCGGGTAGTTTGCGGGTATTGGTGAAAGCAAAGGTGTAAGCCGCTCCCCATTTTTCGTAATCCACATCCTTGGCTTTGGTAGCGTCGATATTTACTACACGCAGCATGTAGATCCCTTCGAGGCTTAGCTTGAAAGTGACGTTACCACTGCCATCGCTCACCAGCCTTTCGATGTGGATCTTCCCTGAAGCGGTTTTTATCACCAGATCGACGTGCGCGTTAACAAACGGGGCGTTCTTAAATTTAACTGCAGCGCTTATGTCATCACCATAGCCTGATTTATAGGGATTTTCCTGCAAGATGATCTCGAGCGTTTGGCCGATCTCCTTGTTAAATATTGTACCATTAGGTTTATCTACCGTAAAAAGGGTTTTGAGATATGTAGTGTATCTCTCGCGGATATCCTGCTGGAACGAAGCGCTGGCTTTTTCTGAAAGCTTGGAGAACTGCTCCTGGTCGAGTTCTTTGACAAACGATTGCCTGTCGAGCTCTACTACAGGGTAAACCTGGTCCATCTCGATCAGTTGCAAACCGGTATTTTCTAATTTATAGTTGGATAACAGGGTAGAATCAGCATCTTTGGCTGAACCTTTCAGGTCTATCGTATTTTTTGGACCGGTGTGTAATACCAGTTTTTCGGTAGCTGCCGGTTGATAGTGTACAGTCTTCTCATTTTCAAAATAATCCCCCGATAATAAACGCAGGATGAGCTTTTCGCCTTTATGTAAAAAAAAGTTATTGGGTATCAAATAATAATCGCTCGAACGGGCCACCAGTGCAATAACAAGCAGCAAACACAAAGGCAGAAGGTATTTAATTTTCATGGATTGATCAGCAATAGAGATACCAAAAATAGGAAGTTTTTAAAAACTATGTAGTTTTACTTTTATGATTTTTGACCGCAGGCAATTGACCGATTATACGCTGGTAAGTTTTTACAAAAACTTGCTGTGGCCGCGCCTTGTTGAAGAAAAGATGCTTATCCTGCTGCGCCAGGGGCGTATTGGCAAATGGTTTTCGGGCATTGGGCAGGAAGCTATTGCCGTTGGCAGCACCCTGGCCATGCATACCGGCGAATATATTTTGCCTATGCACCGTAACCTGGGCGTATTTACTACCCGTAATATTCCGCTTTCGCGATTGATGGCGCAATGGCAGGGCAAGGCGAGCGGCTTTACCAAGGGGCGCGACAGATCGTTCCATTTTGGTACGCAGGAATATAAAATCATCGGTATGATATCGCACCTGGGCCCTCAATTGGCTTTGGCCGATGGGATTGCCCTGGCCGATGTACTGAGTCAAAATCAACATGCCACACTGGTATTTACGGGCGAAGGCGCTACCAGCGAGGGCGATTTCCACGAAGCGCTGAACGTTGCCGCCGTGTGGGACCTCCCGGTTATCTTCCTGATCGAAAATAACGGGTATGGATTATCCACTCCATTGAACGAGCAATTTCGTTGCAAAAACCTGGTCGATCGTGCCATAGGCTACGGCATGGAAGGCCGGCAGATTGATGGAAACAATATCCTGGAAGTGTATCATACCATCACCGAAATAGCTGAGGAGATCCGCATCAACCCACGACCTGTTTTGGTGGAATGCATGACGTTCAGGATGCGGGGACATGAGGAAGCATCGGGTACTAAATATGTTCCGCAGCAGTTGATGGATGACTGGGCATTGAAAGACCCGATTGCCAATTACGAAGAATACCTGCTGGATGAAAATGTAATTACGCCAGAAGAGATACAACAGATACGGACGGGGTTTAAACAACAGATAGAGCAGCAAACAGAAAAGGTATTTAGCGAGCCGGATATTGTTGCCAACCTGTTTGGCGAGCTGAAAGATGTTTACAAGCCTTCAGGCTTTACGGTTTTGCAGCCAGCCAGCGATAACAAAACTGAAACGCGTTACCTGGATGCCATAAGTGATGCCATGCGCCTGGCTATGCGTAAGTTTGATAACCTGGTAATTATGGGCCAGGACATTGCCGAATACGGCGGCGCGTTTAAAATAACCCAGGGTTTTGTGGAAGAGTTTGGCCGTGACCGGGTGCGTAATACACCGATCTGCGAATCGGCTATCGTGGGCGCGGCCATGGGTTTATCTATCAACGGTTATAAAGCCATTATGGAAATGCAGTTTGCCGATTTTGCAAGCTGCGGTTTTAACCAGATCGTTAACAACCTGGCTAAAACCTATTATCGCTGGGGCGAAGGCGTGGACGTGGTTATACGGATGCCGACCGGCGCGGGCACCGGCGCGGGGCCGTTCCACTCGCAAAGCAACGAGGCCTGGTTTACTAAAACACCAGGCTTAAAAATAGTTTATCCGGCATTCCCAACTGATGCTAAGGGTTTACTATTGGCCGCGATAGAAGACCCTAACCCGGTGATCTATTTTGAGCATAAATACCTGTACCGCAGTTTAACCGAACCTGTTCCGGATGATTACTACACCATCGAGATCGGCAAGGCAAAGATCATCCGCGAAGGGACACAGGCTAGTATCATTACTTACGGTTTGGGCGTTCACTGGGCGATAGAATATGCAGATCAGCACCCGGAAGTATCTGTCGAGATCATCGATTTGCGTAGTTTGCAACCCTGGGACAAAGACGCCGTTGAAACCAGCGTAATGAAGACTAACCGGGTTTTGATATTACATGAGGATACTTTGACCAGCGGCTTCGGTGGAGAGATAGCGGCACACCTGGCCGAGCATTGCTTTGGTTACCTGGACGCGCCTGTTGTGCGCTGCGCCAGTTTAGATACGGCCATCCCGATGAACAAGGATTTGGAAGAGCAGTTTTTGGCAAAGGCAAGGTTAGCGCAGATGATGGAGAAGTTGTTGGGGTACTAGCCTCACAAATTCCACAACTCCGGGTTTTCCCGGTAATAGGTGATCTTTTCGATAGCTTCTCGTACTTCTTCATCCGACAACTCTTCATAACCATCGGCTATATAAGAAAATAATTTGTCAGGCAATTCAAAAACAATATGCCCCATATATTCCGGGTTATCTCTTTTTACCGGTTCTTCTCCGTATTCGTAAGGGTGATCTTTGTAGACATTGTAATTGACGGTGATAACAGGATGACCATCCATCGCGATTTTCGTTTCGGGGATCACCATCAATGGTTTGTTGTTATCGACTGAAAAGTATAGCGGTTTCATTGCATATCTTATTTAGAAACTACAATGACAATAATCCTTTGTTTTATTCTTCGATCAATTGTACCTCGGCCACCGGGCTAAAAAGGAACATGCGTTTGGTGCCTACCTCGATGCATTTGTAACGCTTACGAACCCGCTCCTGCTTACGAAAAATGCGGCCATCTTTGATTTTGAACAAGGCGTGGGCAGGCAATTTTTCAACCGTTAGATGATCAGGTTTAGGCACATCATATTTGCGCAGCGAGCGGTACAGGTTAAGGTCGGAACAACTGGAAGCCGCAGGGTTATTGAGATAGTTTATGATGGCATGTTTTACATCAGGCGGAAATACATCCATCTCGAAAAATGGCTGCATCATCCGTTTAAAGTTGGCCTTCCACTCGGCACCATGCGGCTTAACCTTGTGCTTATGCTCGTTCCAGGTATGCAGGTGCGCAAACTCATGCACAGTAGTTACCAAAAAAGCGTAGGGGTTAAGGTCGTAATTTACGGATATACGGTGACCTTGCCCGCCAAAGGGATGCCGGTAATCGCCAAACTTCGAATTACGGTTTTTCGACACCTTAAACTCACATACAAAATAATCAATCCAACGGCCAATCAACGGTGCTGCCTTAGGGGGCAGGTACGTTTCCAGAATTTTTACTTTATCCAATTTTACCTCGATAACAAATATCGGGGTTTAGGTTGTGATAGTCAAGTACTCTATTTCAGCAAATGATAGGTGATTAAACTCGCCAGGTAAGCCAGACCCGTCATGTAAGCGAATTGGGCCGCGGGCCAGCGCCAGTTCTTGGTTTCGCGATAAACTACGGCCACGGTACTGGCGCATTGCATGGCAAAGGCGTAAAACATCATCAGCGACATGGCCACGGCCAGCGTAAACACCGGCTGACCGGTTTGCGCGTTACGGGCATTACGCATTTTTGCCTGTACCGATTCCATCTTTTCTGCATCACCATTTACACTGTACATGGTGGCCATAGTGCCCACAAATACTTCGCGCGCGGCGAAGGAAGTGATCAGGGCGATGCCGATCTTCCAGTCGAAACCCAAAGGTTTAATCACAGGCTCTATCACGTGGCCCAGCATACCGGCGTATGAGTTTTCCAGTTTTTCGGAAGCGATCAGACGGCTAACGCTATCGGGCGCGCTTTTTTGCAAGGCGACGTATTGTGGCTGCTGATATTTTTGCTCGATGTTATCCATCCGTTTGCCCGGGCCAAAGGATGCCAGTACCCACAGGATAACCGATACGGCAATGATCACCTTACCGGCCTGTATCACAAAGGTTTTGGCACGATCATACATGGTGTGCAGCACATTGTTCCAGCGTGGCATACGGTACACAGGTAGCTCCATAATAAAGTATCCCCGCTCGCGGGCACGCAACAGGTGCTTCATTACCCAGGCTACTACAACAGCCGATATCAGGCTAAAAACATACATGGCCGTTAACGCCAGGCCCTGCATATTGAATATCCACCATACGTTCTTATTGGGCACCACAAGCGATATCAGCAAAGTATAAACCGGCAAACGCGCCGAGCAGGTTACCAATGGTGTAACCATAATGGTGATCATCCTGTCCTTCCAGTTCTCGATGGTGCGGGTACTCATAATAGACGGCACAGCGCAGGCAAAACCGCCGATAAGCGGTACTACCGATTTACCGTTGAGGCCAACTTTGCGCATGATCTTATCCATCATAAACGTAACGCGCGACATGTAGCCGGTATCCTCCAGTATCGAAATAAAGGCAAACAAAATGGCAATTTGTGGGATAAATACCATTACACCACTTAAACCGGCTACTATACCATCAGCCAATAAATTGGTTAACGGCCCGGCGGGCAGATAATGATGCAAAGCCGTCTGCGCCAAAACAAAACCATCGGATATCAGCTCCATCGGGTATTTAGACCAGGCGAATATGGCCTGGAACATAAACAACAGTATGGCAAAGAAGATGATAAAACCGAATACCCTGTGGGTCAACACCTTATCGATACGATTGCTCAGGCTTTCATCCTCGGCTGTTATCTTTTGGGTAACGGTATCATAAAGCAGATCGTTGATAAAGTTGTAACGAGCAATGGTTTCGGCGCCCTGTGCCTTTTGCGAATGAAAATCGTATTCTTTTTCCAGCTCTTCAATATGGTCGCTTTGCTCCTTGCTTAAAAAGGTAAGCGTTTCGTGCTGGTGTGCCAATTGCAAAGCGAAGTAGGCATTATCAACCTTAATGTCCTGCCTGATGCGGGCAATCAGTTGTGGCGCTATAGCCTCAACATCAATACTATCCTGCTGCAGGGCAACTTTGTTGGCAAAGGTTATGGTTTGTTTGAGCTGATCGATACCTTCGGTTTTGCGTGCCGAAATAGGCACCACCGGCACACCCAGTTTTTGCGCGAATGCATCTACATTGATATCGATATCGGCCTTTTTGGCCATATCCATCATATTCAATGCAACTACAACCGGTATCTTTAAATCGGCAACCTGTGTGTACAACAGCAGGTTGCGTTTCAGGTTGGTAGCATCTAAAATGACCACCACCAGGTCCGGACTTAACTCATTGGCCTTATCTGCCAGTACAGAAAACACAATAGATTCATCGCGGCTTTTGGGATAAAGGCTGTAAGTACCCGGCAGATCCACTATCTCGGCTGTGCGGCCATCGGGCAGGCTGCTATAACCTACTTTTTTATCAACGGTAACACCCGGAAAGTTTCCTATTTTTTGGTTAAGGCCTGTAAGTACGTTAAAAAGCGTTGATTTACCGGTATTGGGATTACCTACAAGTGCAACTCTGATGTCAGCCTTCACCTTGCTATAACACTACTGTAAAATAATGGTCGAGGCTTCGCGTTTACGCAAACTTAACTGGTAACCTGCAACATTAACGGCTATCGGGTCGCCCATCGGGGCAATGCGTTCAACCTTGATCTCTTCGCCGGGTAAACAGCCCATTTCCATTAATTTTACCGACATTTCCAGATCAGTAAACTCTTTAACAGTACCTTTCTCGCCTACTTTAAGTTGTGATAGCCTCATTTTGCATATAAGTATAACACAACAAAGGTATTGCTTATTTAAATTAAATCCAAATAAGCAATACCCGGTATTGAAATATTACCTCATGATTATCTTTGGTGATCCGGTGGCGTTGGGTTTCCCGCCTACTTTGGTTATCTTATAAATCAGTTTCAGATAAAAGTATTGCCCAAGCGTATTGGTTTGATAGTTCTGAATAACCCCGGTATTATTGATAGAACGTTGTATCCCCGAGTTCTGGTTCAGCAGATCGAACGCGTTTAACGAGAAAGTCAGATTTTGATTTTTCAGGAAATAATGTTCTATCCCGGCATTCCATAAATAAAAGGTAGTGTTCAGGTTAGCTTGCTGACCGCGATACGCGGTTTGAGTCATATCCGAAAATATACGCCAGGTTTTTGTTGGCAACACACTGGCTGTAAAACTGCTGTTCACGCTATAATAATGCTGATCGGCCGTGTGCTGATACGAGTTACTGGCTACACTATAACTTACAAACGGCCTGATACCCAATTGAAGTTTATCACCATCGTAGTTGGAGCTTAAGCTCAGGCTTGGGTTAAAGCGGGTAACCTCATTACGGTTACCGTTAATAAAGTTAATATTACGGTTTAACGAGTTATAGGTACCGATGCTGTACTTTAAGCCCTTTATATTTGTTTTACGGCCAATGTTTAAGCCCATACTGAAATTGTAATTTCCATCTACATTGATGGGTTTTGAGGTGGTTATACCATTGGCATCAACCGTACTGGTGGTGGCGAATCCGTTCCACATGCGGCTGTAGTTAGCATAAACATTAAAATAGCTGTTATTTTTGTTATCAAAAAAGTTGTAATTAGCATTTGCATATAACGATCGCGATTGCTGCAGATCGGGATTACCCTGCCTGATGTACAATGGGTTGGTATTGTTGAATACCGTTTGCAGATCGGTTGCTGACGGCAGCGCCACATTGGTACTAACGCTCAGATAAAACGATGGCCCGTTAGGTTTTCGGTAGCTGAAAGAGGCGTTGGGTACCAACGCCCAGGTATCGCGGTCAACATCATTCAAAATATTATTGCTTAAAGATGTACCGTGCAAACCCAGTTCGGCCAAAGCCAGGTTAAAGTTGAATGTGTAACGCTCGCCGCCCTTGCTTAAACCCATTGTTGATGTAAAACGGTGATTACGGTTATCTGAATTGCCGGTGTACAACGGGTCGAGTATCTCATACTTACCTGTTACCGCATTATAATCAACGGTATACTGGTTGGCATCCTGCTTGCGCACATCAAACGACTGGCTAATGTTCATCGTTACTTTTTTTGCCCGGTTAAGCTGGCGTACAAACGATGCCGTACCGGTAATAAAACTCGCATCATTATCCTGCGATGCCTGTTGATTAATATTACTGTTTAAATTGCTGTTTACATAGTAATAAGCCCTCGATTGATTGGTATAATCGGCATTATTAGCCGAGTAATTACCATTAGTAAAAAAGTTAATAGAGCCCCGGCCGTTGTGAAAACGGTGATTCATCGAAAACTGCCCGCCTACTGCCGGGCTGTGTGTGCTTTGATCCAGCATCTGGCTAATGGCATTAATACTATCGGCCAGCTGGTTAAGCGTACCCGATGCAGATGCCGAATAGTTTTTACGGAAAGTGATAGAAGTGTTGGGCTTAAAGGCCAGATTGTTTAAACTATCAATTTTATAATCAAAGCTCATGTTAAACCTGTAGCTGTTACTCGTATTATTACCGTTGCTTAACTGCGAGGTAAACAGATTATTGGGAAAATCCTGCAGATCGGCATTGCGGGTCATTGTGTTTTTTGAGATGATGCTCACCAGGTTGGTATTGAACTTTAGTTTACCATTCTTGCCAAACTCGTCCGAGTAATTGATACCTGCGGTATGCGTAGTGATGAGGCCGCCGTTAACCCCCGAAAAAGCTCCATTAATATCTGCACGGCCATTGGAGTTAATATTTATACTTACCGATCCATCGGATGAGCCGAAAGTATTGAAGGCATTACCGCCTGCAAAATTGTTCAGATCTTCCAGTGTAAAGCCCGATTCGTTAACGTTATTACTTAACGACAGGATTGAAATCTGTTTCTTTTTATCAAAATGGTTCATGTTAAATTGCGCCAGGTAACGGTCTTCCGAGCCTCCGGCCGCGGCCATATTGCCAAACCAGCCATGCTTTTTATCTTCTTTTAAAGTAACATTGATCACCTTATCACGCTGGCCATCGTCAATCCCTGTTTTTTTCGTTTGGTCGGTTTTATCATCAATTACCTGCACCTTATCAATGGCGTCGGCTGGCAGGTTTTTGGTTACAGCTTTGGGATCATTACCGAAAAACTCCTTGCCATCAACCGTTACTTTATTTACACTTTTGCCCTGCGATGTTATCTTACCATCTTTATCAACATCAACTCCAGGTATCTTTTTCAGCAACTCTTCAACGTTATCATTTTTTTGTGTTTTAAAGGCCGCGGCGTTAAACTCAACGGTATCTTTCTTCACTACTATCGCAGCACGTTCATCATTAATATTTACTTGTTTCAGGTTGATGTTATTTTGCGCCATCACAATATCGCCCAGGTTGACGTATGGCATTGCAAGTGTTAACGCGAAAGGTATTTTAACCGGCTTTAAGCCCAACTGATATGCCATAAGGCGATAATTGCCCATACCCAGGCCGGTAAATTCAATCACGCCGCTTTTATCAGTTATTGCATTACGAACGATGTTCGAATCTTTGGCAGTCACTATCGAAACGCTTACCAGTTCAATCGGTTGCCTGGTAACAGAATCTATCAGCCGGGCTTTAATGGTTCCTTTTTTTAATTGGGCCGATGCTGTAAAAACGGCGAAAAATATAAAAGTAAATACGAAAACGAGGTGTAAAATGTAGGTTTTTTTCATACAGCAGATATGTTTTAAATCTGTACAATAGATGCGGCAAAAACGCAAATGTTGCACAGGTTCAAAAATAAACTAAAAATTTAGTTTATAATTATCTGTGGATAAAAATTACAGTTATGAAAAATAAACAGAGGTTTTGGCGGCCTTTATTTTTGAAAAATGGGGGCAATTGCAGCTTTTACGAAAAAGGCCGCACGAACTGAACATGCTTAGCAGCACGGCAAACAAAGCTATTTTAATTGGAGTTTTCATACTTCTGCGACCAGATTGTTAGCACCACACAAAACATTGCCATGCCGGCTCCTACCGTATCGGCAAATAAATCGGCCCACTCACCGCTGCGCCAGGTAAATATATAAGCTTGTAAAATTTCTATCAATCCACCAAAACCAACCGGGACGAGGAAACTTAAAAATTGCTGCACAGGGGTTAAATTATGCCTTGCGTTAGCCCTGGTAATCCCGCTGCTCATTAAAGCGGCTAATACAAAAAATAAACCGCAATGTACCAGCTTATCAAAACCTGCAAAAAACACTGGAGAACTGCCTACGCCCCCCATTTTTATAGTACATAAAACAAAAATAATCAGCGCCCAGATCAATGTCGGGCCCTGATATTTTAAAATATATCGCATTATGCCCCTATCAGTGTTTGATACGCCTCGGCCGATAATAAACCGTCAAGCTGCGCTGCATTGCTTATTTCTGCTTTGATGATCCAGCCTTGTCCGTAAGGATCTGTGTTCACCAATTCGGGTTGAGCGTTCAGGCCTTCGTTAACCACAAGTATTACTCCGGTAACGGGCATAAACAGGTCTGATACTGTTTTTACCGCCTCGATGGTACCAAATACCTGTTCAGCTGCAACCTCCTGGCCTACGTTGTTCACTTCAATGTAAACAATATCGCCTAGTTCGCGTTGGGCAAAATCGGTAATGCCAATGGTTGCGGTACTGCCCGAAACGCTAACCCATTCATGATCTTTAGTGTATTTTAATTCAGCCGGAAAATTCATGTCTATAATTTTTATGTCACCAAAAGTAACAAAACTTTATTTACGGCAAATATAGGCACAATACTATTTATTCCTCTGCTGATAAAGCACAAAAATCCTTTTGAATAACGAACAAATAAAACTATAAGTATACTTTATTGTTTACTAATTAATAAAACCTTAAAAATCTACCTATATGAAAAAGTTAAGTATGTTAATGGTTGCCGCTGCAACCGCGTTTTGTATGCAAGCCTGCCACAGCAACAAGGATAGCAAGGCAGCAGCCGATAGTATGAACAATGCCCATGATACCACAAAAATGGATACGGCTAAAAAAGACACAACAAAAACCGTAATGACTGTTAATGGGGATGACGCTAAATTTGCTGTTAACGCAGCTGATGGCGGCATGGCCGAAGTAATGCTGGGAAAACTGGCACAGGAAAAAACTACGAACCCCGCCATTAAAGATTTTGGCGCGATGATGGTGACCGACCATAGCAAGGCTAACGACGAGTTGAAAGCCCTGGCTAAAAGCAAAAATATTGCTTTACCATTAGTAGTAAGCGCTGATAAACAAAAAGCTTATGATGACCTGAACAAAAAAACAGGTGCCGATTTTGACAAAGCTTATGTAGACGCGATGATTGATGGGCATAAGAGCACCGAGAAACTAATGAAGGATGAAAGCAAAGACGGCAAAGACGCCGACTTGCAGGCATTTGCAACCAAAGTTCTGCCTACCGTGCAAGCTCACCTGATCAAAATACAGGACATCAAAAAAAGCATGAAAAAATAAGGCAAAAATTCCGGATATTATATTCAAAACATAAATCCTGACGGATATAATCGTCAGGATTTTTTATTTAAAACCACACAACTACCTAAACATCAAATACAAACAACATCTGCCAGAAAAATATTTTCATATTTTCCATAATCGTATCATATAAATATTTAATTTTATAAACAGAAAGTATTGTGATACGGGTATACTGAGCAACCCAAGGCTTATTGATCAACTTGCACATAACAAGCTTGGCATATATTATTTACCTAAATCGTTAATCACAGTTTAATCAAAATGAAAAAACCGATCAAAATTGCAGCGGCAATTGCGCTGCTGGGTACTGTATTGTGGGGTTGCAAAAGCACTACTACTCCATCGGCTACCAACGTAAGCAAAGTTATTTTACCGACTGATGTTTGTAAATCGTGCGTGGTATCGCAGGACACTTTTAAAACCTGGTTTAAAAACGGGGTACCCGCGGCCAATGCCGCCGTGGTACCTGCCAACAGCGTAACCTTTACGCCTAACAATAACTGCGATTTTTACCGCTGGTCTGAACAGATGTTTTTGTGGATAACCTCTCCTGATTCATCTTATGGCTCAGGCGGCAAGATCGTTCTGGAATCGCCGGTATTCTATAACGTTTCGCCGCCCGATTCGGCCGGCAATCGCATACTCACACCGCATAAGCCCGATAGCCTGTTCCACATGGCGGGTCACATCCGTAAACTAGGTCCGAACAGATTACCGGCATTTATGGATAAGAAGGGTCGTTTGTTCGAGATTGAAGAAGCTAAGCCTATAGTGAAAGATGCTACCGGTAAACCAGTTGAAGTAGGCGAAGTAAAACCAGCTACCGCTAATGGTATAGCACAATTGTTGGATAAAGCCGGCAAACCGATCGTGCATCCTATGGCACTGATCCATCATAAAGTTAATGCCAAATTTATCGTTCAACGGGTTAAAGTGGGTAAAAGCTTTGTGTTTTTAGATGGCTCGGGTAACCAGGTACAGGCCGAGCAGGCACAAGCTACCGATGATATTATGATGTCGCAAGGCAAGTCGTTGGTTTACTACCTGAGTTTGGTTAATGATGTTTATGCCTATTACATGACTGGAGTACGCAATCACGACCCATCTATCGACTCGACCAGCTTCCCAACTACCGCCGCCGCACGCGATGCAGTTTGTAAGTATGCACGCAAAAATCATGCTATCCTTCCCGACTCGAACGCACTGGCTATCGAGATCAAATCATCATGGGTTGAGGCCAGCACCTTACCTAACCCACAGGATTACGTAACCGTTAACGCCATCATTCCAACTTATGATACCACCAACAATCAAATTTGGAAACCTAATGGCGAAAAGAAAGCCAAAATGGCCCTGGTTGGTATCCACATTGTAGGCAGCGTTGCACATCACCCCGAGATGATCTGGGCCACTTTCGAGCATGAAAGCAATACGCCAAACGCTAAATACCAATACGTCGATTCGACGAAAGCAAAAACCGTAAAAACCGTTCCGCAGGATAAAGGTACCGGCTGGCTGTTCAGCAATACTACCGATACGGCTTTGACTGCTTACAACAATTCGCACATGACGGATACTACCGCCACAGGCGCTGCTACCGATAACATTATAGCCACGCCCGGCAATACCATAAGCCCAAGTAATACCATGCAAACGCTACCCTGGGGCAGTGCCTGGGGCCAGCCAACCAACCAGCAGGACTCAAGTTCGGCAGCATCAAACAGCGAGATCATTTCTATCAATAACAATGTCCGGGGTATGATACCTGGCGAGGATATCCGGAAAAACTATCTGTTTATCGGCGCGATATGGACCTTTAAAGGCACCCCGCCCACCGGCAACGGGTACGATCAGAACCCGGTTAATCCACCAGCCAGCGGTACCACCATAGGCACAAGCGTTTTGGCCAACACAACGATGGAGACTTATTTCCAATCGCCAAACTTCTCGTGCTTTACCTGCCACTCGGATAGCCCGGCATCATTTGCTCCGGCATCTATCAGCCACATATTCAGCAAGCTGGAACCACTGTACAGGGTTCACGACCAGTTGAATAAAAAGAAAAAATAACACCCAGTGTTTAATAGTACGCCCTTTGGACGAATTGTTCAAGGGGCGTTTTTTTGCGGAGGAACAGTGCATGTAAAAATACTGTAGACAAGGTAAATTGTTGCTGCTAAAATATCTATACTTGCGTATGTCAAAACCTATAGTAGCAGGCATCATGTCGTACGGCATGTCGGGCCGCATATTCCAGGCCCCGTTCCTGGAAGCACATCCCGGCTTTAAACTGAAGGCCATTACCGAACGGAGTAAAAAAGTTGCTGCAGAAAGATATTCTGATATTATCAGCTACGATACCATCGATGAGTTATTAAACGATACTGAAATAGAACTGGTAGCAGTAAACACACCCGGCAAAACCCATTACGATTTTGCAAAACTGGCGCTGCTTGCCGGAAAACATGTACTGATCGAGAAGCCTGCGGCCGCTTCGACTGCCGAGGTGAAAGATTTGTTCGAACTGGGCCGTAAGCAAAACAAGCAGGTATTCATCTATCAAAACCGCCGTTGGGACAGCGATTTTCAGTCGCTTAAGCAAGTGATCGAAAGTGGCAAACTAGGCAAGCTGATCGAACTCACTATCCGTTTTGACCGTTATAATCCCGATTTGAGCCCAAAAGCATTTAAAGAAGAGGGAGATTCCAATGCCAACGGCTTAGTCTATGATCTCGGGCCACATGTGCTCGACCAGGTGATCAGCCTTTTTGGTAAACCATTGCGTTTTACCAAAGTAACCGGCCGCAATCGTCCCGGCACGCTGGTGGATGATTACTTCCTTTTTCAGTTAAGCTATCCTAACCAGTTAAATGTACTGGTTGCAGCAAGTTTGCTAACCGCCCAGCCTGTGCCTGCTTTTGTAGCGCATGGTACTTTAGGTACCTATATTAAAGACCGGGTTGATATGCAAGAAGCCCAATTGGATAAAAACATGTTACCAACCGATGCCGCTTATGGTTTGGAACCAGCCGGCAGTGAAGGTAAATTAACTACATTTGCAAGCGATGGCAGCAAACGGGCCGAACTCATCCCATCTGTAAAGGGTGATTATATAGGTTTGTTCGAGGCGGTTTATCAAAGCATCCGCAATAATCAGCCTTATCCCATCACCGAAGAAAATATTTTAACACAAATAGAGTTATTGGAAAGTCAAACTTCCTGATAACAATACAAAATCCTACGTTAAACATGAAACGGATTATATTACTGATTACCCTGGTTTTCGGCCTTACTACTTTAAAGGCTCAAAACAAAAGCAACATTGAAAACATACCACCTTACCGGATTTTAACTAAGGACAGCATTTTTGTTACCCCCGCCAATCTGAAAAAAGGTAAACCTGTAATGATCGTTTACTTTTCGCCCGACTGCACCCACTGCCAGCATTTTACCGAAGAGCTGAAAAGTAAAATGGACGCCGAGAAAAAGAAAGGTATCAGCATCTTCCGCAATACGCAGATTGTGATGGTCACCTATACGGCACTACTCAACATGAAGCTGTTTTACATCGATTACGAACTCGCTAAATACCCCAATATTACCATGGGCACCGAAGGCACTACCTACACCGTGCTCCGTTATTACAGCGTCAAAACCACACCTTATATTGCGGTTTATGGTAAAAACGGCAAGCTGGTTCAAGGCTTTGAAAAAATACCTAAGTTAGACGACCTGGAAGCCACCATCAAAAAAGGTTAATGGAGAACGATTAAAAAAACTCTCCTGTTTAGCAATAAAGTTACACAGGCGATGCGGTAACGAATTTGTAAAAAGCAGATTTTTGCCGCATGATTTTTTTAAGGCTAAAACTGACCTCGATCTTATTATTATTTACGTTATTCATTTTCGCCGCAAAAGCGCAACAAACTGGCAATCAACGACCAGCAGGACCAGCCGATGGACATATCAGCGGTAAGGTTATTGATGGGAACAACGCCGAACCCGTGGCTTTTGCTACCGTGGCGTTGATAAAAAGATCAGATAATCAGATAGCCAAGGCGCTGCAAACCGATATACAAGGCGGCTTTAAACTGGATAATGTTGCCTATGGCCGTTATCTGTTACGCATTACCTTTGTGGGTTATGCTACTATTATTAAAGACAGCATTTCAGTAAACCCAAATCATAAAACCATTAATTTTGGTGTGCTGAAAATGCACGCGGGCAAATCGGCCCTGCTGAACGAAGTAAGCGTACGCTCCAAAAAAAGCAGTATCCAATTGGGTATCGATCGTAAGGTATTTGCAGTAGATCAAAGCCTGGTGAGCGAAGGTGGATCGGCAACCGACCTGTTAACCAACGTGCCATCAGTACAAGTAGATGTTGATGGCAATGTAAACCTGCGCGGATCGAGCAATGTGCGTATCCTCATTGATGGTAAACCTTCGCTGATTGCAGGTGGTAACGTAAGCGACATTTTACAATCCATACCCGCCAGCTCTATCGAAACTATCGAGCTGATCACCAATCCATCATCAAAGTATGATCCGGAAGGGCAATCAGGCATCATCAACATCGTACTTAAAAAGAATAAATCGTTAGGTTTTACCGGTACGGCTTCGGTAAGCGCCGGTACATTGCAGGCTTTCAATAGTAATGTGAGCCTGGCTTATCAGCATAAAAAAATAAATATTTATGGGAATTACAGCCATCGCCAAAACAACCGCTCGGCCGATGGTTTTAGTTATCGTACACGCGACGCCATTCAACCTAACACTGTTGCACAACAGTATAACCAGAACTCGTTAAATACGGGAGGCAACAACGGCAACCAGATAAAAGCGGGTATCGATTATAACCTGGCTAATAAAACTACGGTTAGCTTTTCGAGCAATATCAACTTCAGGGATAATGACCGTATACAAAACAGCATTACTAATGGCCTAAATTACCCTGGTGCGTTGATCCAGAAACAGGTTACGGCTAACGAGGCCAATAACCATGGCAACAACCACGATTTCAATATCGACCTGTCGCAAAAATTCAAAAAACCTAAAGAAGAGCTAACCGCTAATTTTTCGTTAGGCAAAGGGAATGAGAACGACGTCGACAACCTGAACAGCGAGCAATACACATACTATCCGGCCAGCAAATATTTTGATAACAGGCAATATAATCTTAACCAGGGCAATAATCGTAACTGGAATTTACAGGCCGATTATACCGACCCGATAGGTAAGGATGGTAAACTGGAATTAGGCTACCGCACCACCTTAAGCCGTGCCGACAATAGTTTTATAGCCAGTGTTTATGATACCTCGGCTAAGGATTTTGTTTTCGACCCAACTATCTCAACCCAGTTTATTTACGACGAAAAAACCCATGCTGCTTACGGCACTTACCAGCAACAATATGGTAAGTTTGGCTTGCAGGTGGGTTCACGCTTTGAAAAAACCATCATCAATACCGACCTCGTTGCCACTAACCAGTCGCACGTGCAAAACTATTTCAGGATATATCCAAGTGTGTTCCTGTCCGAAAAGTTAAGCGAAGATCAAACCTTGCAATTGAGCTATTCGCGCCGCATTAACCGCCCGCGCGACAGGGAGATCAATCCTTTCCTGGATAAAAGCGACCCGCTGAGCTACCGCCAGGGTAACCCTGATCTGCGCCCCGAGGATGTGCATTCCTTTGAGCTGAGCTACGCCAAATACTGGAAATCAACGACCTTAACTTCATCTATATACTATCGCCGAACAAATGATATTATCGAATTTGTACGCAGTTTGTATGATAATACAGGGGTAAGCATCACCAACTTTGCCAACTTTGAGTATGGTACTGCGTCAGGTTTTGAATTCATCGCCCGTACTGATATTACCAACAAATGGAACGTTACCAGCAATTTAAACCTGTATCGCAACACCCTGAAAGGCAATTCGGCCCTGGGCGTGGCTGATAACGACGGTTTTGCCTGGAATGCCAACTTAACCACCAATATCACCCTGCCATACAGCTTCAGTTTACAAGTACGTGGCGATTACCAGGCCCCGCAAGCCATCGCGCAGGGCCACAGCAAAGCTAACTCGGGTGTGGATGCCGCGTTACGGTACGATTTTTACAAGCGCAAAGCCAGCCTAAGCCTCAATGGCCGCGACTTGTTTAACACCCGTAAGTTTGGTTACGTAACCGACGATGGCACTTACCAAAGCAATGTTAACCGCCGTTTCCAAAGCCGGATGTTTTTAATGACGCTATCGTACCGTTTTGGTCGTGGCGGTGGCGAAGATAGCGGCAAAGGCAAAAACAAAGACAAGAAAAACAAAGACCAGCAGGACAATAACCCGCCGGATGAAGGCGGCATGGGCGGCCCGCAATAGTTTTACAGATCGATGGTGAGCTCGGCTACAAAAACGTGCTCACCTTTTGAAATATACAGGTTATGCCGGTTTGGGTAAAGCAACTCCAACCGGCGCCTTACATTGGTAAGTCCGATGCCCGATTGCTCATCTTTCGATAACTCGTCATCACTTATTTCGTTCACTACCCGGAAGCAGATTCGTTTCGGTTCCATCACCTCCAGGCTTATTACAATTACCGGTCGCTCGGTTATTCCCGTGCCATGTTTAAAGGCATTCTCTACAAAAGGTATCAGCAACATCGGTGCTATGCTGTAGCCAATGCTTTCCGGTTCAGGAAATTTAGCCTCAACCAAAATGTTTTTACCGAACCTGAAGCTCTGTAACTCGATATAACTTTGCAAATAGGCAATTTCTTTTTCCAGCGGCACCGGGTGATCGTCGGTTTCGTAAAGCATATAACGCATTAAGCGGGAAAGCTGCATGATGATCGGCTCCAATTGATCTGAATTTCTCCGCACCAATGCCACCATCGAGTTCAATACATTGAATAAAAAATGCGGGCTGATCTGCGATCGCAAAAAGTTAAGCTCGGTTTGCAAATGGATCATCTCACGTTCCTTGATCAACGCCTTACGTTCGGCCTGCTCAAGTATCAAACGATAACAAAAGCTACACAAAAGCGTGATGATGATTGATATCACCGGGAAAAAACCAAAAGGCGGGCCATGTTCAAAATGTTTACCAGGCTCAGGTTGCCCACCGCCATGTATTTCTACAAAATGTGGGTTAAACGGGGTGATCAGCCAATTAAAAACCGCCACATAAACTACCAAAACCAAGGCAAGTGCCGGCCAGTACAACCACTGCCTTTTTGAATTAAGCAGGGGATAAATCAGGTAGGTATGGCAATAAAACAGTACCAGTGTGAAAATATTGGTTTGGAAAGTGTGTACCCAAAAACGATGATGTATTTCGGCAGGCGTATTGCCCGGGCCGGTAAATAAGGGCATCACCACCAGCAGCAGCCAGATAAGCAGCGGAGCTATTTTATAGAACCAGGGGCGAAACGTAATTTGAGACATACCGGGCAAATTAAACACCAAATATTGCAGGTACGAATAAATAAGATAAAAGCCGCAAATGTATCGACCAATACGTTAAAGATTGTTAAAAAACGGCCCTAAAACGTAATCTCTCGCTTAAAAAACTAAATTTACAACAGATTAAAGATGAGCTGATTTTATGATTCGCTGCCTGATATTGGATGATGAGCCACTCTCGCTGGAGGTGTTGGAAGATAACATTAAACGGACCGGTTTCCTGGAGATCGTTGCGCAGTGTTCAACCCCGGCACAAGCGATGCTTGCGTTGCAAAATCAGCAGATCGATTTGTTGTTTTGCGATATACAGATGCCAGGCATTAACGGGCTGCAGATGGTTAAAAGTTTAAATAACGGGCTGCCGGTAATTTTCATCACCGCTTATCAGGAATTTGCTTTACAGGGCTATGAACTCGATGTGGTTGATTACCTGCTGAAACCCGTTGATTTCGACCGTTTTTTACAGGCTTGCCACAAAGCCATGCGCTATATTGAACGGGCGCAGCCAAGGCAGCAGCGCGATTATATTTTTCTGCATGTGGATTATACACAAGTGCGTGTTCCTTTTAGCGATATTATTTACATTGAGGGATTGAAGGATTACGTTAAGGTGTACCTTAATAATCAATCGAAACCTCTGCTATCGCGTATTACCTTCAAAGCCCTGGAAGAACAACTACCCGCCAAGCGTTTTTACCGGGTGCATAAATCGTATATCGTCAATATCGACCAGGTACAATCTATCCGCAAGGGCCGCATTAAAACCGAGCAGGCCGAGATACCCTGCAGCGATAATTACAAGGAGATTGTGGGGCAGATGACAGGACGCTACTAAGCATTTCGGCACATTTATCCTTTTGGTCGATAAGATAACCTCCCTTATCGCATTTATTTGAGTTTACAGCGCTTTAAAACCACATTTGGTTGATTTTGACGTTGCCCGAATGAAGAAACATTTCCTTTCCCTTTTTTTAATTTTATCGGCCATCCATTTTTCTGTAAACGCGCAGCAAACAGAAAAAACCATCAAAAAAGTAATTATCAGTCACTTTTTTTCATGCCCTCTGGATGCCATGCTCGATACGCTGGAACTGCAATATCATATCCCGATAGTTTTTGAGCGAGACTCGATGCACAAGATGGATATTGTTGATCACTTTTTTGAAGAGCCGTTGATCGATGTTCTTAAAAAAGTATGCCGCAATAACGATCTGCACTATTGGATAGAGAACGATGGGACAGTATATATGCTGCAAAAACCCGATGATCTTCCCCGGCTAAAACGCTTGAACGCCTTTACCCAACAAACCCGGCAATTTAAGCCCCGTACGCTCGAGCCGGCCAAGGGGCCGCCACGTCAACGTAATTTTTCCGTTATGGGTAAGGTTATCGATCAACGTACAGGAGAAGCGCTTCCCGCTGCTGTGGTAAAAATACAGCATACCGATATCAGCCTGTTAACCAATACCAACGGTGTTTTTACCATATTGCAGGTACCTGCAGATACTTCGGTACTGGAAGTATCGCTGATGGGCTACCAAACTGACGTTTTCAGGCTGAGCGATATGCATTATAACGAGCCGCTGCAATTAGGGCTGTTCCCATCGTTCAATGCACTCAGTGTGGTAGATATTAAAGATAAAAAGAACGGTGTACTCAATACCGACAGTAAAAAGGTGAGTGTGTTGCAGCTTACGCCAACCGCTTTGGATAAGCTGCCCAACATTGGCGAACGCGACGTGATGCGGGCCTTCCAGTTGATGCCGGGGGTAAGCGGCACCAACGAATCGTCATCAGGCGCTTATGTGCGCGGCGGCACGCCCGATCAGAACCTGGTTTTGTTTGATGGTTTTACCGTTTACGAGGTGGATCACCTTTATGGCTTTTTCAGTGCCTTTAACAGCAATATCGTGCGCGATGTTGAGCTATACAAAGGCGGTTTCTCAGCCAAATACGGCGGCCGTTTATCCAGCGTTACCGAATTACGCGGTAAAGACGGTAACAGCAAGGAAACCAACGTGGGCGGCGACCTGAGCTTACTCAGTATAAATGCTTTTGTTGAAACGCCTGTAGGTGATAAATCATCAGCAATTGTAACTTACCGGCACTCATACCAGGGGCCATTGTACGATAAAATATTCGGCCAGTTTAATACCAGTACCACAGGTAGCGGGCCGGGCGGTGGTGGAGGAGGCCCAGGTGGACGAAGCTTTGGCAGTGGTGGCCCGGGCGGCTTTCAGCAAACTACTCCTTCATCCTACTTTTACGACTTAAACGCGCGCTACACGTACCGCGCATCGGCCAGGCAAACTTTTAGCTGGAGCTATTACTATGGCGGTGATAATACCGATAACAGCCGTACCCTGCCTTCATTTGGTTCAAGCAGCAGCGCTTTTCAGCTTAATGATAAATATATAACCAGTAACACGGGTACCAGCTTTAAGGCAACCAGTAGCTGGGGCAGCAAGCTGTTTTCGGTAAACGCGCTTACTTACTCAGCCTTCTCCAGCGACCGCAACCGCGGCATGACGGGAAGCATCATTGACAGCGGCATAACCAAACCGATCAATAACGGCACGCTCGAAACCAACCGCCTGCGCGATCTGGGCTTTAAATCCGATTGGGAATGGCAGGCTAAAAGCAACCTCAAATTATTATACGGCGCTTATGGGTCGATACTAAGCGTTAATTACCAGGATATTCAGAACGATACGACTGCGTTGATCAGTGATCAACAAAAAGCTTTTAATGGCGGAGTTTATACCGAGCTGTCACTCGATCCGGTTTCAGGGCTACATATCCAGCCCGGTTTGCGCGAAACCTATTACACCCCCACCGGACATTTATACGCCGAACCCCGGCTATCGCTCACCTACAAACTGACCGACAGGATATTG
>Ga0157373_10000269_pt1 | contig 41858 bp, 34 predicted proteins | sample C65metaG_FD_113460 | JGI IMG/M metagenome (GOLD analysis project Ga0157373, IMG submission 113460) | Corn rhizosphere microbial communities from Kellogg Biological Station, Michigan, USA - C6-5 metaG | ecosystem: Host-associated > Plants > Roots > Rhizosphere > Soil | place: USA: Michigan... | reverse complement strand
ATCATGCGGGTAATGCGCCAAACGAACCATGTTACAGTTTAAGGCGCGCGCCTGACCCAACAATTGCTCAGCGTCCTGCCTGCTGTAAGCGCGCCGTACATCCTGCGGAATTTCGCCGTGTATACAAATACCGCGCATAAAGATGGGTTTGCCGTTTAACAGTACCTGCTTGCCAAAAGCCTCAACAGTGCGGAAACCTATTTTATCTGTTACTTCGTCGGTAGCGGTAGCGATAACAACCTTATACAATTTGGGGTTCTCGGTCGACCAAAGCTGTGGTTTAGGTAAGGTAAAATCGAGCGCGGTTATATCGCCACGGGACACAAAGTGCTTTTTGAATTTCAGTTCGGGGATAGCGATGGTGATATCTTCGCCTGGCTTAGCATTGGTAAGCTTTACCCAACCCTTTACCTCTGGATTAATAGCCGGCGCTTTACCCGGTTCGGGCCTTTTTAACTGGATAAAATAGTCGCGGATATAGCTTTGCGGTACCTCAACCAGCTTTACATCGCGGGTAATACCGCCATAGTTCCACCAATCGGTATTTAAGGTGGGCACCTCATTAGCGTAGCGCTTGTTATCAACCTTAACTACTAAAAAATTGCCTTTCTCTTTTAATAACAATGCGGGAACTTCAAAGTTGAACGGCGTAAAACCACCGATATGGAAACCCAGTTTTTTACCGTTCAGGAAAACATCGGCACGGTAGTTAACGGCGCCAAAATACAGGTAGTATTTTTTATCCTGCGTGGCGTTAAAATCAAATGATTTTTTATACCAGATAGTACCTTCATAGTAAACAAACTCGGGTTTTTGATGGTTCCAGTCGCCGGGCACCTGCAGCGAGTATTTATCGATATAACCGTGTTCTTTCTTCTCGGTTTTATCTTTAGGTATATCCGTGTTCCAGTAGGCGTCGCCATTCTTTTCGTTCAGCTCTTTATAGCGATAGTCGTAAAAACCGGTTTCATACGGGTCGACTATATACTGCCAGTTATTGTTTAACAAGAGTGCTTTACGGGCATTGATGTTGGTGATCAGGCTATCCTGAGCATGTAAACCAGTATATGCTGATAAGCCACAAATTAATATGATGAGTTTCTTCATTTTATTTTTTAAAACCCCGCATCCATTGCATGATCGGGCTCGGCCTGCTGTCCGGTCCATATTTTTACTGATGACCATGGCAATGGCGCGCCGCTCCAAAAGTCATCAGTTTGAGGCAAACCCAGCGGTAAAAAAATATCCATACACATATACAAGCTGCCCGTGGTAATGTAAACATCAGCTAAATCAGGCTGACTGCCATAAATGCCCAGGTTTAACCAGCCTTTATCGTTAAATGTGGTTGGCGCTTCAAGCGTTTTTTTGATGACGGCAGTCAACGCACAGCGCACCTGAGCCGGTTTTAATGATTCGGGTAATTGTTGTTTATAAGCTATATAGGCTAAGTGATGAAAAACACCGCCACGGTAAACTACCGATCGCCCCACAACCGGGTAGCTGCCATCGGTGTTGATCTGGCGCTCCAGTATCTGTGCGTATCGTTTGCTGATGATATTAAGGCTTGTAGCCTCCTTAGCGTAAATGTTTTTTTTACTGTTTACCACATCGATAATAGTATTGAGGTTTGGATGGATAACGATACTGTTATAATAATCATAATGAAATGCCATTCCATCCGAGAACAGGCCATCACCTACATACCAATGTTTGGTAAATTCTTTTACACCAAAATCTAATCTTACAGCATCATATTCAATATCGTATTTACAAAAAAATGCTTCTATCATGCCACTAAACAATAGCCAGTTGCTATAAACCGGCACTGTTGCCCGGGTAACCTTAAACTGATCGATAACCTGCTGCTGCACTTTAGCGTCCAGGTGCGTCCACACCCAGGGCGATCGGATCAATCCCAACGCTACGAACGATGCGTCGACCAGCGGCTGGCCACCGTTCCACTGCAAAAAGTCTTTATCTGCGGGATTAACCGCGTTGGCTATGCCTTTTAGTGCCCATTCACGATATTGTTTACGTAGCTTTACTTCATCAGCATCGCCATCTTCAGCCTCAAGCCAGGGCGCCAAACCACTTAGCGTACGCCCGAAGGCTTCCAGGTAGGCAACTTTGGCCCTATTGTTTTTGTTATCGATACGAGGTGAAAGTTCGACAGGCATATTAGCCTTTAAGGTATTATTCGCGATATTCGACATCACCGGCCGGGCAATTTTATCCATATAATAAAGCCACACCTTGCGGTCGGTCATGCCGGTAGTTTTTTGCGTTTGTGCTTTAACACAGAATGCGAACAAGAATATAGTAATTAATAAAAATGCGTGTTTTTTGCAGATCATATTTCAATAAATTACCTTTTGATGCGGAGAATTCCGGTTCAATATAAGCATTAAACACGCTGTTATTTACAGTAGGGTTCCGGTTCAATTGGTGTTGCTAAGTAAAGTTAATTAACGATACGCGTTGGGGGTATTTTTGATATTTTAAAGGGGGTATTTTTAAAAAAACGTGTTTCTACCTGTTGTATCAAGTAATTTGCGAAGGTCAATCGGCCCGGTTTGGAAACTTCATAACCTCGTCAACACTATAATTTTTGTGAAAAGCAGTGCGGTGTTTTTTCAAAAATTCAGAAGGCTTCATCCCAAACACCTTTACAAAATGTTCGCGGAAATATTTAATGTCATTAATGCCCACATTCATCGCAGCCTCATTAACATTACAATTGGTGTTGATGAGCAGTTCGGCCGCTTTGCGGATACGAATAAAACGGATAAAGTTATTTACCGATTGCCCGGTGATCAATTTGATCTTTTTAAATAAGCTGGAGTAGCTCATGCCTATTTCGTCGGCGATGGCCTGTACATCAAAATTATCGTCGACGATATTATTCTCAATAATGGCAACGCACTTATATAAAAAATCTTTATGCTCTTCGGATACGCGCCTGGTGCTGCTTTTTAAGGTAATCTCGTTATAAAAATAATTTTGCAGCTCGGTTTTACTCCTTAAAATGCCGTTAACGCGAGCTATCAGCAAGTCCTTCTCAAAAGGCTTGCTGATGAAATCGACGGCACCTACTTCAATGCCTTTTAATTGTAACTCGGGTGTCGAATCTCCGGTCATCAATATCACCGGGATATGACTTAGCGATGAATCCTGCTTGATCATTTTACACATCTCAATACCATCCAGGTCACCCATCTTGATATCGCTGATTACAATATCCGGCAAAAATCTTTTGATGTATTCGAGCCCCTGCTCACCGCTCATAGCTTCGTAAATTTTATATCCGCGTTTAAATATTTTGGCGATATAGTCGCGAAGTTGTTCATTATCGTCAATGATCAGGACAGACTGCCTGTCTGAAATCAACAACTCCAATTGATTTGCCGGTTCCTCTTCTGCCTGGTGCTGTAATTCATCTTCTATTTCGGGCTCAATTAGCTGATGGTGATTTTGTGCGACAACCATATCATCTAAAATATCCGCATCGGTAAAATGAGAACGTCCACTTGGTAATCGCACGATAAAGGTTGTTCCTCCTTCCGGATTGTTATAATAATCAACCGCGCCCTGATGCTGGGTAATAAACGTTTTAACCAGGTATAATCCGATACCGAAACCGGTTTTTACCGAGTTTTTATCTTTAATCTGATAATATTTATCAAATAGTTTCTCACCTATTCCGTCAGCTATGCCCTTGCCATTATCCGATACTTGCAGCAAAACCTGGTCATCATCCCTTTTCAGGCTAACTTCAATTTTACCATTATCGGGCGTATATTTAATCGCGTTCGAGATCAGGTTGAATAGTACGATCTCTATCTTTTCCCGGTCGGCATACAGTTCAATATCCTCTGCGTCGTGGTTAAAAGTGTATTGAATGTTTTTGATCTTGGCCTGGTGAACAAAGCACTGGTAAACGTCCTGGCAAACCAATGTAAAATTCAATTTCACTACCTTCAAACTATCGCTTTCACTTTCCACTTTTCTGAAAAGTAACAGATGATCAACCAATCCCAGTAAACGGCGGGCATTGCGGTAAATGGTGTTCAGATCATCTTTATCCCCGTTCGTGGTATGGTGCAATAGATCCTTGATCGGGTTAATGATCAATGTTAAAGGCGTACGGAACTCATGCGAAATATTGGTAAAAAAGGATAGTTTTCGTTCATTAAGTTCTTTATCGCGCTCGGCTTTGAGGTTAGTTATCTCTATTTCGTATTTTAATTTGGTTTGCCGGGTTTGATAACGCCATAGCCGGTGCACTATAAAACCAATGATCAATATATAGCACAGGTAGGCAAACCAGGTACGGTACCATGGTGGTAAAACAATGATCTGCACAATCAGCTGCCGGTTACTCCACATTCCTGAAGTATTGGTAGCCTTTATCCTGAGCGTATAGTTGCCTTCATTAAGCCGGGTGTAATAAGCTGTTTTCAATTGTCCAACATAGTTCCAGCCATGATCCCATCCTTCCAGATAATAGGCATAGTTTATTTTATCCGGGAATGAGTACTCGGGTGTGGTATAATCAATTGCCATGGTAGCCTCGTTGTAGGGCACAACAATTTTTTGCAGATCCACGATGCCCCGGTCGCCGGTATAGTTGCTGTTGCCGTCTATAACTTTATTATCGATACGCAAGCCGGTAAGCCGCAGCACAGGCTCCCGAACAGGCAGTTTGATACTATCAGGGTAAAACAAATTAAAACCATCTATACCCCCAAAGGCCAACTCGCCCGAACTCAACTTTAAAGCAGCGTTAAAGTTAAACTGGTTACTTTGCAAGCCATCCGAAGCATAAAAATTTTTAAATGTTTTGGTGGTTGTATTATACTCGGTGAGGCCGTTATAGGTACTTCCCCAAAGATTGCCTTTGTTATCAACCACAACATTCAGCAGCGAGTTACTGGGTAAACCGTCGGCCTGGGTAAAACGGCTTAATTTACTTGTTGGGATGTTATATCTTAACAGACCGCCACCTTCCGTGCCTATCCATAAATTATGGTGGTCATCTTCGGTTATAGAGCGTACTGCGTTTTTGGTGTAGATGTCGTGATACCTCTTCTTGCTAATATCTATGCTGATCAGCCGTGAGTAATCACCTAGCCAAAGTGTTCCGGCATCATCTTCAAAAATAGCGTGGATGTTGGTTAGCTTATCATCGAAAACCTCAAACTTATCGTTTTTTCGATTATACCAGTATAAAGCACCGCCCCGCGTTATACCAGCCCATATATTATCGTGCGAATCGAGATAAAGCTTCCATAGGCTTTTATCCTCTGTCTTGGTGTACTGATTATAGCAGGTATAATGAATAAAGTTACCCGATCTTTTGTCAAAACGATCGATACCGCCGCTAAAGGTAGCTACCCAGATATCGTTCTTGCGATCTTTGATAATACTTACCACAAAGTTGCTACTCAGTGAACTTCCGTCTGCAGAATGAACGTAATTGGTGTAAACATTCGTTTTCCGGTTCCAGTAACTTAAGCCACCACCATCAGTACCTATCCATAAATTATGCTGCTCGTCTTCGCAGAACGAAAGGATAAAGTTATTCACCACGCTGTTTTTATTAAACGGATCGTGTGTGATAAGCTTAAACTGGTTGTGGCGATTATCTAAAATATTTACTCCGCCCCGTAAGGTAGCGATCCATACCCGCGCTTCGTTATCCTGGTATACCATACTAATAGCGTTGCTGCGCAGTGAGGCTTCACTCTCATTGGTACTAACAATATGCGCGGTTTTATGATTAACGGTATCAACTACGTTTACACCGCCTCCGTTGGTGGCTATCCAAAGTTCATTGCTTCTGGAAAATGTAATATCAGTAATATTATCACTGGTTAATTTATACGCTGAGCGGACTATTTTATGGTTGGGAATATTATAAATCAATAACCCGTTATCTGTACCAATCCAGATATGCCCCCGTGCGTCGGTTAAAAGACAGTTGGCCGACTTCAAATCAGCATTGATCAGCTGTAGTTTATTCTGCTTCTCGTTTAACAAGCAAAGCCCTATATCACGCACGAACACCCAAACCCGTTTGCCTGCATCACGGGTAATGGCCTGTACGCTATAGTTGCTATTTAATTTACCCAAGTTTACCGGCCGGCATTTTTCATCGCTTTGCTGATAAATAAACAGACCTGCATAATCTGTACCTATGTACAATTCGTGCGCATTTGCCTGCAGTGCAGTAATGTTGTTAGTTATATGTTGAGAGCCGCTCTTTGTACTATATGAAACCGGATAAAAGTGCGAATCGTTATAATTATAGTATACCAGCCCCTTTAGTGTACCTACAAATACCTTATCGCCTAACCCGGTTATCCGGTTGATGTGATTATCACTCAGCGATCTGTCATCGGCATAGATATTACGGTAGATTTTAACGGTACTGCCATCATAACGGTTTAAACCGTCATAAGTGCCTATCCATACAAAACCGTAATCATCCTTGTAAATACAGGTAACCGCATTGTTAGATAAGCCTTGCTCAATACCCAGATACCTTAACGGAATGCCGTTTGCATAAACGTTTTTTTTTAGAAAAAACGCCGTGCAGATCAGAGTAAGGAGTATCAGCTTTTTCGCGAAAGACAAAACAGTTAATTAATTAGATCAGAAATTTGATGTGAACAATTGGCTACCAAACTTAAACATTTTTCGGGTTAAATTAAGCTCGATAACTTGTCAGTGGTAAATGTGCGGTGTAAGCAAACATCTGCATATTTACTTATTTGCACATCTGCTTGTTCATTGTTTATCTTCGTTGCATGTCGTTCGCAGCCCAAAAACGTATACAGGCCTTAGTTGCCGAGCTTAAACAGCACAACTACAATTATTATGTGTTAGCCATGCCTACCATCAGCGATCATGATTTTGACATGAAGCTGGAAGAACTGGCGGCACTGGAAAAACAGTTCCCGGAGTTTGCTGAGCCCGATTCGCCTACGCAGCAGGTTGGCGGCGAGATCACTAAGGAGTTTGAGACGGTAAGGCATAAATGGCCGATGATGAGCCTGGGTAATACCTACAGCGAGCAGGAACTGGCCGACTTTGACCAACGTATCCGCAAAGCTATTGGCAATGATTTTCAATACGTATGCGAGCTTAAATTTGATGGCCTGTCCATAAGCCTTACCTACGAACAAGGTAAGCTTACACGGGCCGTAACGCGCGGTAACGGCGTTGAGGGCGACGATGTAACTACCAACGTTAAAACCATACACAGCATCCCTAAAAAACTGGATACGGAGGGCAGCTATCCTGATCATTTTGAGATACGCGGCGAGGTGTTTATGCATCGCAAGGCTTTCGACCGGCTGAATGACGAGCGCGTTGAGCAAGGCGAAGTACCTTACGCCAACCCTCGCAACTTTGCTTCGGGAACCATTAAGCTACAGGATTCGCGGGAAGTGGCTAAACGGCCGCTGGATGCATTTATGTACTTTTTATATACCGATAAACAATTGTTTAAAACCCACTGGGAAAGTATCAATGCCGTAAAAAGCTGGGGTTTCCATGTGTGCGAGCATACCCGGCTTTGTAAAAACCTAAACGAGGTGATGGATTTTATTGCCTATTGGGATGAAAAGCGTTACGATCTGAGTTATGATATCGACGGTATTGTACTTAAAGTTAACAACTACGCCCAGCAGCAAGAACTGGGTTTTACCGCTAAATCACCCCGCTGGGCTATTGCTTATAAATACAAAGCGCAGCAAACCGAAACCATTTTAGAGAGCGTGAGCTACCAGGTTGGCCGTACCGGCTCGGTTACCCCGGTGGCCAATTTAAAACCGGTTTTGCTGGCGGGCACTACGGTTAAACGAGCTTCGCTGCATAACGCCAACGAGATATTACGCCTCGACCTGCACCAGGGCGACAGTGTTTTTGTGGAAAAAGGCGGCGAGATCATCCCTAAGATAACCGGTGTAAATCCCGAAAAACGTAAGCCTGACGCGCAACCTATCGAATACATTACCCATTGCCCGGAATGTGGTACCGAGTTAATCCGCAAGGACGGCGAGGCTAATCACTACTGCCCTAACGACGAAGGCTGCCCGCCGCAAATTGTGGGTAAAATGCAGCATTATGTTGGTCGCAAAGCCATGAATATTGACGGACTGGGAGATGAGACCATCGAAACACTGTTCCGCAAAGGTTTACTGAATCATATCAGCGATATCTACGAACTAAAGGATCATGATGCTGAATTAAAGCAAATGGACAGGTTCGGCGAAAAATCGATCAATAATATGCTGGATGGTATTGAGAAATCAAAACAGATGCCATTTGAGAAAGTGTTATTTGGTTTAGGCATACGCTACGTGGGCGAAACTGTCGCCAAAAAATTGGTGGCGCATTTCAAAAACATCGATAAATTAATGGCCGCCTCGCTGGAAGAACTGACCGCTATTGATGAAATAGGCACCCGCATTGCCGAAAGTTTGGTTGAATATTGGGCTAACCCACAGCATGTGGAACAAATAGAGAAACTACGCACGGCCGGGTTGCAATTCATCAGCGAAGAAAAGGAGATTGTGCTGGCCAGTGATAAGCTATCGGGGCAAAGTTTCATCATATCCGGTGTGTTTGAAAAATACTCGCGTGATGAGCTAAAGGATATCATCGAGCAAAACGGCGGCAAGATCCTCAGCAGTATTTCAGCTAAACTAAACTACCTGGTGGCAGGCGACAATATGGGCCCGAGCAAGTTGGAAAAGGCGCAAAAGCTGAATATACCGATCATTAGTGATGAGGAATTATTGAAAATGATAGGTTAATCGTTATAGTTATTCATGTAATATATTGAATCGTGTATCACGATTATAGTCCACATAATAAATGCTATAACTCCGGCGGGTACAGTTAGTATAGCCAACCAGCCTATTACAACCATTCCGTTTAACAGCGTACCAAAATGTATACCTGCTCTTATGCATTCATCAGTACCGGCTTCATTAATATTACATCCCATGCTACCGCCTATTCCTCCAGCCAGCATTGCTAATAATACAGGAAACAAGCTTAAAAGAATTATAAAAAAATAACCCCAAATAACCTTTTTGGGCTGCTGACCCGTTTTAAAATAGATAGGCTTCATATGATACGCAAGGTAGCGATTAAATAATCGCAATTTTCAAAATCTTACTTTAAACCATTTAAACACATATTTTTAGTATCTTAGCGCCCTTATAAAATTATTAATGAGCATATTTAACGGAACCGGAGTTGCAGTAATAACTCCATTTCAAACAAGCGGAGAAGTTGATTTTGTTGGCCTCGAAGCGGTAATTAACCACATTATCGGGGGCGGAGTTGAGTACGTAGTGTCGTTGGGTACAACCGGCGAAAGCGCTACTTTAAACAAGGAAGAAAAGAAGCAGGTTTGGAAGCGTACCGTTGAATTTAATAAGGGTCGCGTGCCTTTGGTTGCCGGCATTGGCGGCAATAACACTTACGAGGTTTTAAAAAGCATCGAAGAGTTTGACACCACGGGCTACTCAGCTATTTTATCGGTAAGCCCGTATTACAGCAAGCCAACACAAGAAGGTATTTACCAGCATTACAAAGCTATTGCCGAGAAATCGCCGCTACCGGTGATCTTATATAACGTACCAGGCCGCACGGGCAGCACCATCAGTGCCGAAACTACCCTGCGCCTGGCACACGATTTTAAGAATATCATCGCCACCAAAGAAGCCTCGGGTAGCTTTGATATCTTTAACCAGATTATGCGCGATAAACCCAAGGATTTCAAACTGATATCGGGCGATGATCCGGTTACGCTGCCGATGATGGCTATGGGTTGTTCGGGCGTTATTTCGGTTATTGGCAATGCAGTACCTAAATTAATGTCGGATATGGTTCGCCTATGCCTTAAAGGCGAGTTTACAGCTGCGCAACCTTTGCATTATAGCGCCATTGAGTTTACCCGGTTAATGTTTGCCGAAGGCAATCCTGCCGGCGCCAAAGAAGCGCTTAGGCAACTAGGCGTATGCGGCAATACATTGAGATTGCCGCTGGTTGGTGTAAGTAAAGATACTGCTGATAAGATAGCAGCCGAACTGAAGAAAATAGCATAGAATAAAAAAACCCGGTTAAGCCGGGTTTTTTTATTCATCATGTAAACTTACTTTGATGCTTAAGCTTTGTTTTTGGTGTCTTGTACTTCAAGGCGGATAGCTTGAGCAAGGTTTTTCAAATCTTGCATGCCTTTACGTACACGGGTACCAGCAGCGCTGTTGCCTTTGTTGTAGAATTTGTCAGCATCAGCTTCTAAGCCTGCGATTAGTTCTTTTACTTCTTGAAATTTTTTCATTGTAAGTTACTCCTTTTAAATAAATGAGGTTAAAATTGTTTTAAACTGATGCTAAAGTAAAATGTTTTTTAATCAAAAAAAAACATTTAAAGCAGTAAATAAGGCCATTAGAGGGGTTTTTTTCCACATTTTTAGGATGTACATTACCTTTTAAAACATGCGAAAATCGCCGCCATTAACAGTCTGATATTAAAACAAGCAAATTATAGCAATTATGCAGGCATAACACATTCAAATATTATAAATATCGCATTTACAGGCATAATATGCCTTGTAATGGTGTTATTCACATTTCTGGGCTAAAAGCCACCAAAATTGATATCCGGTAAAACAAAATTCACGATAACAAAAAAGCCGCTGGCGCGGCTTTTCCTATCTTATTGTTATTAAGCAAATTCGAGTTTTTGCTCCTTGTAGTAACCTACTTTAAGTTTTTCTCCAACTTCCGTAAATGCGTCCAGGGTACGTTGTACATCCTCGAGTGAGTGGGTCGCTGTAGGGATTAGCCGTAATTGGATCAACCCTTTCGGAATAACCGGATACATGACGATAGAACAGAAGATACCATAGTTTTTACGCAGATCCATAGTAAGCAGGGTAGCCTCGTTCAGGTCGCCCTTTAAAAACACCGGGGTCACCATGGTTTCGGTTACACCGGTATCAAAGCCACGGGCCTTTAAACCACTTTGTAACGCATCTGCTATTTCCCACAGTTTTTTACGTAATTGTGGCTGCGACTTCAGTAATTCGAAACGCTTATGCAGGCCCATTACCATCGGCATGGGCAAGGCCTTGGCAAAAGTTTGCGAGCGCATGTTATAGCGGAGATAATTGATGATCTCTTCAGTTGAAGCTACAAATGCGCCGATACCCGCCATCGATTTGGCAAAAGTACCAAAGTACACATCTATTCCGTCAACACAGTTTTGATGCTCATGTGTACCGGCTCCGGTTTTACCCATAGTACCAAAACCATGTGCATCGTCAACCAATATGCGGAAATCGTATTTATCTTTTAGCTTGACGATCTCTTTTAAACGGCCCATAGCACCTGACATACCGAATACCCCTTCGGTGATCACCAGGATACCACCGCCGGTTTCTTCAGTTAGCTTAGTGGCACGCTCCAGTTGTTTCTCGCAGCTTTCAACATCGTTATGTTTATATACAAAGCGTTTACCCATGTGCAGCCGAACACCATCAACTATACATGCGTGCGACTCGGCATCATACACAATTACATCGTTCCTGTCAACCAACGTATCGATAATGGATACCATACCCTGGTAACCGTAATTCAGCAAAAACCCACTTTCTTTTCCAACAAAATCAGCCAGGCTTTGCTCAAGTGACTCGTGATGACGGGTATTGCCCGACATCATCCTGGCACCCATCGGGTAAGCCATACCATAATCAGCAGCAGCCTGCGCATCAGCTTCACGCACTTCGGGATGATTGGCCAGGCCCAGGTAGTTATTCAAACTCCAAACCAAATGTTCTTTACCCTGAAACTGCATGTGCGGCGCTATCTCGCCTTCTAAACGGGGGAAAGAAAAGTAACCGTGCGACCATTTTTGATGCTGGCCCAACGGGCCCATATTCTTCGAAATCTTCTTAAATAAATCCAAAACGAAAAGGAATTTTAATGGGGTATATTTTAACTACAAAGATAAGGCTTAACACCAAGATAAACAATCATTATAACTTTTTATCATAGTTTATAACGAAAAAGCCCCTTGTAGTAATACAAAGGGCTTCGGTTTATTTTTCAACATGTTAGTCTACATTATCGTGCAGGAAAGAGTTGTTGTTCCTGATCTCGGTTTTACCTTCGTCGTCAGTCAACAATGAAAACTTCGAAACCTGGCTTTCTGAGGATGCAGGCGTTTGTTGTAAAGCAATCTCCTTGCGTTTGTAAGCCGGCACATTTTCCAATTCCTGGATGCCGCCGTTGCGCAGTTTCATGCTCAGATCTTTCAGGCGCATGATACGCTCGCGCGATTTGCGTAATTGCTCTTCAATCGATTCGTCGGTTTTGTGATCATCGGCACCAACAACAGCTTGTGGTGCAGGTGCAGGCTCCGGTTCAGGCTCAACCATTTGTTCCATAACCGGAACGCTGAACTCGATCTCGGTTTCTTCGCTCAATTTAAAGGTCATCTCCGGCATTTCAGAAGCTTCCTCTTCTTCTTCGTTGCTTGCAACAGGCTCTTCGAACGAATACTTGATTACAGCCGGTTCCTTTTCCTGTTTAGCAGCGAAAAGATCAAATAAACCTGCTTGTGGTTGTTCTTCCTTCTGGCTCTTCATATAAGGTTCGGTAGCGGCAATGTCTTCTTTTTTAACGGCAACTGTATTAATAAACTCATTAACCGGTTTTACCAATGGCTTGCTTTCGGGCACCAGCATCGAGATAACTTTCTTACTGCTTTGCTCTTTCTCGCGCTCATCTTTAGTTTGGAAACCGGTAGCGATGATGGTCACCGATATTTGCTCGCCTAATGATTCGTCGCGGCAGTTACCCCAGATCAGATCGGCAGATAAACCCGCTTCCTGCTGGATAAAGTCGGTAATGATGCTTACTTCGTCCATCGTAACCTCGGTAGAACCTGAGGTAATATTCAACAGGATATAGCGTGCGCCTTCGATCTCGTTGTCTTTCAATAACGGCGACAATAAAGCTCCTTCAACAGCCCGTAAAGCACGGCCTTCGCCTTCGGCGGCACAGCTACCCATGATGGCCACACCACTGTCTTTCATTACGGTGCGCACATCTTTAAAATCGACGTTGATATAGCCAGGCAATGTAATGATCTCGGCTATACCTTTGGCGGCCGTGGTCAAAATATTATCAGCCTGTGCAAATGCCGAACCTAAGGTTAAGTTACCGAATATCTCGCGCAAACGATCATTCGAGATCACCAGGAACGAGTCGACGTGCTTTTTAAATTCCTCCAAACCTTCTTCGGCCTGCATTTTACGGCGCTTACCTTCAAATGAAAATGGCGTGGTAATAATACCTACGGTTAGTATATCCAGCTCACGCGCTGCTTTGGCAATAATAGGGCTTGCACCGGTACCGGTACCGCCGCCCATACCCGCTGTAATAAACAACATTTTGGTATTCGAACCAAGCATTTGCTTGATATCGTCAATATTCTCGATAGCCGAGTTTTTGCCAACTTCGGGTATCGAGCCCGCGCCCATACCTTCGGTTAAACTTGCGCCTAATTGTACCTTGTTAGGTATAGGGCTCAGTTCGAGCGCCTGCGCATCTGTATTACAGATAATGAAGTCGACACCCGTAATCCCCTGCTTGTACATGTGGTTAACAGCATTGCCACCACCCCCGCCAACACCAATAACTTTGATGATAGACGACTTTTCTTTTAACATCTCAAACTGCATAATCCTTGTTTTTCAGCTATATGTGATTTGACGATCTTTCGATTTTACCTCATGTAATATTAGTACTTTTTCAACATAGTTTATCCACAATTGTGTATAATGTGGATAAGTCATTAATTGTGGAAAAATTACTTCAAAAAGTCTTCATCCTTGATATCGTCCTTAATAAATCTCTTACCAGTTTCTAAAATTTTACCAAACAAACCGAACCTTTTTTCTTCAGTATATTTTGGTTTTTCAGTCTTTACTTCAGCCCGGGTCGGTATGGCCATATCCTCCATTTTTTGGATGCCTTTGATGAGCAATCCTATCCCGGTTGCGAAAGTCGGGCTTTGCAGCTCTTCGTAAACGTTCTTTGGCAACACCTCGTTTTTGGCCAGGTGCTCATTAGGGTACCCTACCCGGCAATCCAGCCCGGTAACAAACTCAACCAGTTGCGACAGGTGTTTTAACTGCGCGCCACCACCGGTGATCACGATGCCGGCTATCAATTTTTTCTCATAGCCCGATGACTTAATCTCGTAGTAAACATGCTCGATGATCTCTTCCATACGGGCCTGGATAACAAAAGCCAGGTTTTTGATAGATATCTCCTTTGGTTCGCGGCCGCGTAAACCAGGCACACAAACAATCTCGTTATCCTTGTTCTCATCAGCCAGGGCCGAACCGAAACGGGTTTTTAATTGCTCGGCTATGTTACGCATTACCGAGCAGCCCTCGCGGATATCCTCGGTGATGCTGTTACCGCCAAACGGGATAACGGCAGTATGACGGATGATACCTTCGTGGAATATGGCCACGTCGGTAGTACCGCCACCTATATCAACCAAAACTACACCGGCTTCTTTTTCCTCTTCGCTCAACACCGATTCTGAGGATGCCAATGGCTCGAGGATCAGGTCCTGGCTTTCCAAATCGGCCTTGTTAACACATTTTACGATATTTTTGATAGCAGTTACCTGGCCCGAAATGATATGGAAATTTGCTTCGAGCCTTACACCTGCCATGCCGATAGGATCTTTGATACCCGGTTCGTTATCCACAGTAAACTCCTGTGGCAGCACATGGATGATCTCTTCGCCCGGAGGCATCACCAGGTTATACATGTCTTCTATCAGTTTTTCAATATCCTTACGCGATATCTCGGTACCCAGATCACGGCGGGTTATTAAACCACGATGCTGTAAACTTTTGATATGCTGACCGGCTATCCCTACATTCACCACCTTGATCTCGACGTTCGATTGCGTTCCGGCAATATCAACTGCCTGGGTAATGCCCGTTACGGTTTTATCAATATTTGATACCATACCGCGGGTAACCCCTGCCGATTCTGCTTTACCAATGCCCAATACCTCGATCTTGCCGTTTTTACCACGGCGACCAACAATGGCGCAAATTTTTGTAGTACCTATATCAAGGCCAACTACAATTGGTGAACTTTTTTCGTTACTTATTTCCATATCAATGCTGTATTAAAATTGTGTTCGTTGTGTTTGTTGTTGTCGAATCGGGTTTGGTGGTTTTTACCTTAGCCGAATCGGGTTTGGTTATTGTTTCTCTTTTTACGCCGATAACCTGGTTAGCGTATTTAATGTTGATGATCTTGTAAGCATCCTCGCCAACTTTTGGCAGCGCCTGTTTATAAAATACCAGCAGGTTATCAAATTTGGTTTTCAGCGAATCGGCATTACCCAGCAATATGCGCTGGTTGCCCACGCGCGGTATCAGTTCCATCTCGTGCTGATCGTTAACATATACCTGCACGATCTGCGCGCTCCATAACGAATCGCGGCGGATAAAGTCGGCCGTTTTAAACAAGTCTCTTGCCATATCTGTGTGCAACGAATCAACCCGGTTGCTAAACAGTTCATCGATGTTACCGCTTGCTACCAATACCTTAGCAGTAAAGTTTTGCGATAACGGGATCTTTAAACCGTGCTGATCGATATAAAAATCCTGATCGAAACGGTTTACCACCCGCATAATCGGCTGCCGCTGACTGATCTCCACCTGTATCACGCCATCCATATCGGCATAAACCTTGGCGAACTCGATAAAGGGGTTAGCCTTTAGCTTATTTTCCAGGTCGTGGATATTGATATCCTCCAGCTTATGGCCGATCAGGGCATTGCTTTTTACATGCAGAATATTATCAACCTCATCCTTATCGATAAAATACTGGTTGCCGGGGATGTAAACTTTCACATCCTTACAAACCACCTCGCCTTTTTTCACTTCAATGAAACTCATCAGCACAACAATGCCACTGAGTACGGTTACCCATGCAAAACCAATTAAAATATGCCTCCATATCGATTTCTTAAACATGTTGCAGTACCTGTTTTAAAGGTTCAACCAAAGTATCAATATCGCCTGCGCCTACGGTTAAAAGTAGTTCAGGCTTTTCAGTTCGTATTATCTCCACACTCTCCTGCTTGCCGCAGATGCGTTTGTTGGCCAGTTGCATCCTGCTTAGGATCATGTTGCTGTCCACGCCCGGTATCGGCAATTCGCGGGCGGGATAAATATCCAATAGCAATAATTCATCGCTCATATCCAGCACTTCGGCAAAGCCATCCACAAAATCGCGCGTGCGGGTAAACAGGTGCGGTTGGAAGATGGTGGTGAGCTTTTTATTTGGATACAACCTCTTTACCGATGATATCGCCGCACGCAGCTCCTCCGGGTGATGCGCATAATCATCGATATAAATGTGTCTATCCGTTTTCAGGATATACTCGAACCTGCGTTTTACGCCACGGAACGAGGTCAGCGCATCGTGTATCCTGACCGGATCGATATCTAAATACAAAGCCGCCTGTATGGCAGCAACTGCGTTTTCGATGTTGTGCGTACCGGCAATACCTAACTCGATATCCTTTATCTCAACCCTGCTATTCTTAAAATCAAAAAAGAACGAACCGTTTTCTACACGGATGTTTTCGGCACAGGCATCAGCCTCGCCATGAATGGTATAGGTATCACCTGTTTCAAGCGGTAATCCTTTACGATGAATCAATCTGCCACCTGGTTTTAATTGCGATGCAAACTGTTTGAACGAATCCGTCAAATGCGAGTGATCGCCGTAAATATCCAGGTGATCGGCATCCATCGACGTGATGATGCTGATATCGGGATGCAGCGTTAAAAATGAACGATCGTACTCATCGGCCTCCACCACCATCACATCGCTTTTACCGATCAGCATATTGGTATTGTAGTTGGATGATATGCCACCCAAGAACGCCGAGCAATCAATGCCCGAAGCTTTGAGGATATGCGCTACCATAGTCGACGTCGTAGTTTTACCATGTGTACCCGCAACAGCTACTGTAAACATTCCCTTACTCAAAATACCCAGTACCTGCGAACGCTTTTGCAAATCGAAACCCTGAGACTTAAAGAAGTTCAGGATAGCTGAATCCTTTGGTATGGCGGGCGTATAGATCACTAAAGTAACCGCGTCGGCCGTGTGAAACTCCGCCGGTATAAGCTCCACCTTATCCTCAAAAACAATCTGCATGCCTTCGTTTTGCAGGCCGTTGGTTAAGGTAGTTGATGTTTTATCGTAACCGCAAACGGTACAGCCCAGGTGGTTAAAGTATCGCGCAAGGCCACTCATACCGATGCCCCCGATACCTACCAGATAAACCCGCTGTATGTTGCGTAATTCCATGTTTCTTTTAAAAAAGCCCCTCTCATTTGGGAAAAGAGGGGCCCGGATTTAATTGTTATTTGTTATTTGGATAACTTCTTTCGCGATAATTTCATCAGCATTTAAAATGGCCAGTTTGCTGATGTTTTCGCTTAATGTTTTCTGTTTGTCCTTATCTTTTAATAATTCGAGCGCCTTATCCACTAACTTTTCCTCTGCATCTCTGTCGGCCACAAAAATTGCGGCATTTTTTTCTATCAGCGCCAGCGCATTTTTAGTTTGGTGATCTTCGGCTACGTTGGGCGATGGCACCAGGATCGCCGGTTTGCCCACCACACACAGCTCGGAGATGGTACCACCGGCCCGTGATATAATAATATCAGCAGCCGCATAAGCCAAATCCATACGCTCCAAAAATCCCATGATCCTGATATTCGGGTGATAATCTTCCCCCAGTTTATCAATGATGCCCTGGTAATACAGCTTACCAGTCTGCCAGATCACCTGCACATCGGCTGCGATCAGCTTATCCAAACCGCCCATAATAGCATTGTTCAAGGTACGTGCACCCAGGCTTGCCCCGGTAACGAATATGGTCGGCTTATCGGCCGAAAGTTTGAACAGTTCCAGAGCCTGTAAGCGCTTTCCCTCAATATTTACCGACTCGCGGCGGATAGGGTTACCGGTTTTAACTATCCTGTCGGCAGGGAAAAACTTTTCCATACCATCAAAAGCCACACATATTTTCTTAGCCTTTTTACCCAGCCATTTATTGGTAACGCCCGCGTACGAGTTTTGCTCCTGTATCAGCGTAGGTACCCCTTTTAAACTTGCAGCATACAGTAGCGGACCAGAAGCATAACCTCCAACACCTACCGCAGCATCAGGTTTAAAATCTTTAATGATGCTCATCGATTTAATCACGCTTTTGATCAGCTTTACCGGGAACATCAGGTTTTTCAGGATCGAACTACGCTGTATGCCTTGTATATCCAAACCGATGATTTTGTAACCAGCCGCGGGTACTTTTTCCATTTCCATACGGCCATTAGCGCCCACAAATAATATCTCGGTAGTGGGATCGAGCTTTTTTAAAGCATTGGCAATAGCAATAGCCGGGAATACATGCCCCCCGGTACCGCCACCGCTTATGATGATTCTTTTCCCCATTACTTTAATGATTACACCGATTACTCTAATTCATTTTTTTAAAATCCGAAATCAAGCAACTTCTCTTATTTCACCCACCACTACTTTATTCCCTTCTTCGTTATCCCTGCTCACCGATAATATAATACCGAATGCCACACTGGTAAACAGGATGGATGTACCACCCATACTTACCAATGGCAGCGGCACACCGGTTACCGGCCCCATACCCGTAGCAATGGCCATATTGGCAAAGGCCTGAATGGTTAAGCTAAAGCTCAAACCTGCCGCCAGTAACGCCCCGAACGCCTTTGGCGCTTTGGTTACGATGCGGATGCAGCGGTACAGCAGGAACAGGTAGAGCCCTACCAACGCGATGCCGCCGATCATGCCATATTCTTCTACAATAATGGCATATATCTCATCCGAGTACGACTCGGGCAAAATATTTTTCTCGGTACTTTTGCCCGGGCCCTTGCCAAACAATCCACCTGTCGCAATGGCTATTTTGGCATGATCAGCCTGGAAGTTTTTATCCTTGCTTACCTTTTCGGGATGCATATACGAGTGGATGCGCGAAGCATAGGTTTTACGGCGCGGGCCAAACATGACAACCCCTGTAAGCAACACCAAACCAGCCAGGCAGGTAACCGCGATCTGCTTGATACTGATACGGCCCATGATCAACAGCAAAATGCTTACCCCAAATAACATCAGCGCGGTTGAAAGATTAGCCAGCGCGATCAGGATAAACACTACGCAAACCGAGCCCATAATGGGGATGAACGATTGCTTTACATCCTTGATATTTTCCTGCTTGCGCGATAAGGTGCGTGCCAGGTAAGTTATCAGCGCCAATTTAGCCAAATCGGATGTCTGGAAGCTTAGACCTGTGCCCGGGATGGCAATCCAGCGGCTGGCATCGTTAACGTGGCTACCAAATACCAGTGTGTACATCAGCAACGGAATGGTAACGATCATCAGCACTTTGGAAATACCGGCATAGTACCTGTAATCCAGTTTATGGGATATGTACATCAGCGCGATACCGCCCACAACCATTGCCAGGTGTTTCATCAGTATCGACTCGGCGCCCACACCGCGCTTGTAAGCCAGCGTACCAATGGAGCTGTATACCGCCAGCAGCGATATCATCGACAATAGCACCACGATGAGCCAGATCCAACGGTCACCCTTGGTTTTGCTGAAAATACTATCGATATGTAGTGGCCTCACTAATTCCATCTTATTTTTTTATTACACTGATTATTTCATCTGCACATCTGCATATTCACGCGTCTGCACATTTCTTACAATTCTTTCACCGCGCGTTTAAACTGATTGCCCCTGTCTTCATAATTTTTAAACAGATCGAAGCTTGCACAGGCCGGCGACAATAGCACCGTATCGCCTTTTTTAGCCAGATGATAAGCTACCATCGCGGCTTCTGAAGCAGAACTTGTATTCACGATAATATCTACCTCATCTTCAAAAGCGTCGTGAATGCGTTTATTATCCTTACCCAGGCAAACAATGGCTGTTACTTTTTGGCGCACCAGGTCGCGCAGCATACTATAATCATTTCCCTTGTCAACACCTCCTAAGATCAATACCACATCGGTGCTCATGCTCTCGAGCGCGTACCAGGTCGAATTAACGTTGGTTGCCTTCGAATCGTTGATAAAGCTGATGCCGGATATCTTGGCAACAAACTCCAAACGATGCTCGATGTTTTGAAAATCGGCCATGCTATCGCGCAATGATTGGTTGCGGATATCGAGCAACTTGGCTAAAATTCCTGAAGCCATTGAGTTGTAAATATTGTGTTTACCCTGCAGGGCCAGCTCTGTGATTGACATTGTAAAATGTGCTTTTGAAGTGTTTATAATGATATCCTGGTTATCGAGATACGCTCCCGGTTCAACTTTTTTTTCTATCGAGAAGGGCAGCAATTGCGCTTTAAACTCTCGTCCTTCTATACCTTTGATCGTTTCGGGATCATCGGCGCAATAGATGAAATAATCATCGGCGGTTTGATTTTGCGCGATGCGAAACTTCGACGCCACATAGTTTTCCATCTTGTAATCGTACCTGTCCAGGTGATCGGGTGTGATATTCAGCAACACTGCCATATCGGCCTTAAACTGGTACATGTTATCGAGCATAAAGCTGCTGATCTCCAACACATAATGATCAAAGTTTTCGGTAGCCACCTGGTAAGCGAAACTTTTACCGATATTGCCTGCCAAGCCCACGTTCAGCCCCGCATTTTTTAAGATATGATAGGTTAAACTGGTTGTGGTGGTTTTACCATTCGAGCCGGTTATGCAGATCAGTTTTGCGTCGGTATACCTTGCCGCAAACTCAATCTCTGAAATCACCGGTACACCTTTTTCTACCAACTTCTTTACTATCGGGGCTTTATCCGCTATACCCGGGCTTTTTACCACTTCGGTTGCTGTTAATATTTTGTCCTCGGTATGCTGTTGCTCCTCGAACGGGATACCCCACTCCTGCAACTGCGATTTATATTTGTCGGCTATCGCACCAAAGTCAGACACAAACACCTCATAACCTTTTTGCTGCGCCAGGTATGCCGCACCAGCGCCGCTTTCGCCCGCGCCAAGCACAACAATAACCCCCTCCGCCCCCTGAAGGGGAGACTTTTGATTGGCTATGTGTTTATTGTCTTGCATTATTTAATCTTCATTTGCACATCTGCACATTTTCTCATCTGCACATCTATGGGCTTATCTCAGCTTCAAAGTAATCACAGTTACCACCGCCAGGATGATCCCGATAATCCAGAACCGGGTAACGATCTTGGCTTCGTGGAAACCTTTTTTCTGGAAATGGTGGTGCAGCGGCGCCATTAAAAACACACGCTTGCCTTCGCCAAACTTCTTTTTGGTATACTTAAACCACGACACCTGTATCATCACCGAAAAATTCTCGATCACGAATATCCCTGCCAATACCGGTAGCATCAGTTCTTTACGGATCATGATAGCAAAGGCGGCGATGATACCGCCAATGGCCAAACTACCTGTATCGCCCATAAACACCTGCGCCGGATACGAATTGTACCATAAAAAGCCTACGCAAGCTCCTACAAAGGCCCCGGCAAATACCACCAGCTCGCCCGAGTTGGGGATATACATGATGTTCAGATAATCGGCAATAACCGTGTTACCCGACACGTAGGCCAGAATAGCCAGCGTAATACCGATAATGGCCGACGTACCCGTCGCGAGCCCGTCTATACCATCAGTTATGTTGGCCCCGTTGGAAATGAAAGTGATAATGATGATCACGAAGAACAAAAACACCACCAGCGTATAATTCTCGTATCCATGACCAAATATCTTCAGCACCTTGCCGTAATCAAACTCGTTGTTTTTATAGAACGGCATGGTGGTTTTGGTCGATTTTACATCCTGGGTGTATACAGCATGGTTACCACGCAGGTGGTAATCAACCACCAGGTCGTTCTTTACCGGCAGTTTCACTTCCTGACGAATAACGATACTCTGATTAAAATACATCGTCCATCCGATGATCAGTGCCAACCCTACCTGGCCGATGATCTTAAACTTACCTGCCAGCCCTTCTTTATTCTTTTTAAATACTTTGATGTAATCATCCAGAAAACCGATAGCGCCTAACCAAACCGTGGTAATGATCATCAGGATCACATAAACATTCTCCAGCTTAGCGAACAACAGCGTAGGTACCAGGATACCCAGCAAAATAATGACGCCACCCATAGTTGGGGTACCTTGTTTTTGCATCTGCCCTTCCAGGCCCAGGTTGCGAATGGTTTCGCCCACCTGTTTAAAGCGGATATAATCTATCAGCCTTCGACCATACACCGTGGTAATAAACAGTGAAAATATAACCGCCATTGCCGTACGAAACGTAATGTACTGGAACACACCTGCGCCCGGTATGCTAAAATTGTGATCGATGTAGTTGAACAGGTAATACAACATGGGCTACTCGGCTAATTGGTTAAATGCGTTTAACAACTCTTCTTTATCATCAAAATGGTTACGTACTCCTTTTATTTCCTGATATTTTTCATGGCCTTTACCCGCTAAAACAATGATATCGCCTGGCTCGGCCAGGTGGCAGGCAGTTTTGATCGCTTCCCTTCTGTCGGTTATGCTTAGTGTTTTACGCTGATCCGCCGGGCCAACACCGGTCTGCATATCTTTGATGATCTGCTCAGGATCTTCGCTGCGCGGGTTATCCGATGTCAGAATCACTTTATCGCTCCATTGGCAGGCTGTATTAGCCATTACCGGGCGCTTGGTTTTATCCCTGTCGCCACCGCAGCCGATGATGGTGATCACCTTTTCGTTACCCTTGCGGATATCGTGCACAGTGGTCAGTACATTTTGTACAGCATCCGGCGTGTGCGCATAATCAACAATGCCGATCACTTTATTGGGCGATATGATATAATCAAACCTGCCTTCGGCACCTTTCAGGTTGCTCAAAGTGGTTAATACTGATTGTTTATCCTGCCCCAACAGCCTTGCTGCCGAATACACCGCCAGAAGGTTGTAGGCATTAAAGCTGCCAACCATTTTAAACCAAACCTCTTCGTTATCTATTGTGAGCAGCAAGCCACCGAACTGGTTTTCGAGGATCTTTGCTTTATAATCGGCCATGCTTTTCAGAGCGTATGTTTTCTTTTTGGCTTTGGTGTTTTGCAGCATCACATTACCATTCTTATCATCGGCATTGGTAAGCGCGAATGCATTTTTAGGCAAGCCATCAAAGAATGCTTTTTTTGCCTTGAGGTAATTCTCAAAGGTTTTATGATAGTCGAGGTGATCGTGCGTGAGATTGGTAAAGATGCCGCCTGCAAATGTTAAACCGCCTATCCGGTGCTGCACCACGGCGTGCGAGCTCACTTCCATAAAGCAGTACTCGCAGCCTTTGTTCACCATGTCATCCAGCAAGCTGTTCAGCTCAACCGGGTCGGGCGTAGTATGTGTGGAGGGGATGAGCTCGCCATTGATCTGGTTCTCAACCGTAGATAACAATCCACATTTATAACCCAGTTCACAGTATAACTGGTACAGCAGCGTAGCTACAGTAGTTTTACCATTAGTGCCGGTAACACCCACCAGTTTTAATTTAGCCGAGGGCTGATCATAAAAATTAGCAGCCAGTTGTGCTAAGGCCGCTGATGAATCGGCAACCATGATAAAATCAACTTCGCCGGCTGTGTGGCCCGGCAAATCCTCACAAACTATTGCTATAGCGCCATCTTTTATAGCTTGTTCAATAAAGTCGTGCCCATCAACCACCGTACCGCGTACCGCTACAAACAGGCATCCTGGTTTAACCCGGCGCGAATCGAACACTATCGCGTTGATCTCTACATCATATGCCCCCTGCAACTCGGTTGCGGGCACATTTTTTAATATATCGCTCAGGTATCTCATTGCAGTTCTATTAAAATTTTTGTCCCTTTAGGCATATAACTCCCACCAACGGCCGACTGTTTTGCCACCACCCCACTACCGCGAACACTAACTTTGTAACCGGCATTACCCAGCACATACAGTGCATCGCTCAGGCCCATCCCGGTAACATCGGGCACATATCCTTTTTTATATTTTACATCGTCCATAGCGATACCATTGCTGGTATCTACGCCGGTTGTATTATTTGAAGCGTAAAGCGGTTTAATACCCAGTTTACTGTAAACCTCGGCGGCGGCCTTGCGGTCGCCTGCTTTTGGTTTAGGCATTTGCGTATTACCCACCAGGTGCAGTGCGTTGCTTTGGTTAACATCCAGATCGCGCGAGTAAACCCTGTCGGCAATCTGCCTGAACACCGGGCCGGCAACCATGGCCGCGAGGTACGACCCTGCAGTTGGATGATTGATCACTACGATCATCGAATACTTTGGATGATTAGCCGGAAAATACCCGCAAAACGACGCCTGGTACGTTGTGCCGCTATTGCCATCCGCCTTATTACCATAAGTCACTTTTCCGTTGGCATTAAGCTTTGCTATTTGCGCGGTACCTGTTTTACCGGCTACGGTATATAACGTATTCTTCAAAACAGTTTTGGCTGTACCTTCGGTTACTACACCCTCCAGCAAACTCTTTACCTTACCCAACGTGGCATCCGAACATACTTTTTCGTTAATTACGCGCGCTCTGAAAGTTTCGATAGTATTGCCCATGCTTCTGATCTCTTTCACAAATATTGGCGCTATCATTTTACCGTTATTGGCTACTGCATTATAAAATGTCAGCATTTGCAGCGGCGTCATCTTCATTTCGTAACCATAAGCCATTTCGGGCAGGGTATAATTAAGGTTCCAGCTGCGACTTTTAGGGTTTTTAATTACCGGCGTGCCTTCGCCCGGGATTTGCAAGCCCAATCGCTCATTCAGGTGATAACTGTATATCTTATCAGTAAACTGCTGTGGGTTGTTTACGTAATTTTCATATATAAACTTGGCCGCAGCAACGTTGGATGATTCCTCGAACGCCTTTTTAGCAGTCATACCATAATTATCGTGCTCCACATCGCTAATAGTAGGCCCTTTGGGTATTTTATATTTACCACCTTCAACATTTACCATGGTATTGGTGTCTATTTTATGCTGATCAAAAGCCGTCATGTAGGATACCAGCTTAAAAGTTGAACCAGGGTCGGCGGCATCACTTATAGCATAGTTAAGCTTTTCCCTATAGTCACCCTCTTTTGTACGTGTAAAGTTTGCAATGGCTCGTATTTCGCCGGTAGCAACTTCCATCAATACCACACAGCCGTGATCGGCCTGACTTTTGATCAATTGATCTTTTAAAGCTGATTGCGCAACATCCTGAAAGTTTACGTCAATGGTAGAAATAATATCTGCGCCATCTTTGGCCGTTATCTCTTCCTCCTCGTCGTTATTTACCGGTATCCAAACATTCCCGGCGATGCGCTGCATCAGGCGTTTACCATTTTCGCCATTAATGTAGTTAGCATAAGCACCTTCCAAACCAACCGGATTTTTAATGTTCTCATTCTTATAGCCGATGGTACGGGCAGCCAGCGATCGGAAAGGCAGGATGCGTTTATTTTTCGCCACCACAATCAGGCCTCCTTTATATTTGCCCATATTAAAAATCGGGAACTTACGTATCAGCTTCAGATCCTGGTAGCTCACATCGCGGCGTATCAGCTCATAGCGCGAACTATCGCTGCGCGCATCGCGTAGCATACGTGAATATTCGGTAGCAGATTTATCACCAAAAAATTGCGACAGCTTAAATGCCAGCGAATCAACCTTTTGATAAAACACCTTATCCTCGGCTATACCACCGGCCAGCATATCCATGTGCAGTTCGTATTGAGGTACCGAGGTAGCCAGCAGGCTGCCATCAACCGAAAAAATATTACCACGGGCAGCTTCCACATTAACATAACGGGTAGACATGCTATCCGCCATCGAGCGCCATTTTTTGCCCTGTACAAACTGCACACGGCACAGTTGCACAACAACAGCCAAAGCAAATACCACGATTAACCCAAATGCCAGGTAAACCCGCAGCAATATGTTAGTTCTGATACTCATTTGTCGTCATCCTCCTCAACCGTTAATTTTTGTGGCGGCACAAGCGATTCTTTTATCCCCAGGGTATCTACCCGCTTAGCAACCTCGCTTAATGTTGTTTTAAAGGCGAGATCGGCCTTGGTAGATTTAAAATCAAAATTCAGTTCTTTTACTTCCTTACCCAGCTTATCAATCAGGCGTACATTTTTTTCGGCCAGGTGCTTGTTAGCAATATAGATCATGGCCAAAAAAGCCAGGTATAACATAAAGGGCAGCGCACGTGTAGCCGATTCGGTGGTTACCACTCCGTTTTTCAGGAACTGCGTAAAAAAGTTCTCCGGCGCTTCGCGAGGCTTCCTCTCCTCTACAACCAGTTCCTTCTCCTGCTGCTCCTCTTCCTCTCTGATCTCTTCGCGTAAACGGTTCGTCATCTTTTTACTGCTATGCGTAATTTGGCGCTACGTGCCCTGTTGTTTGTTTTTATCTCCTCATCCGAAGCCGTGATCGCTTTTCGCGACACCGCATCAAACGGACGGTCGTCATTACCATAAATATCTTTCTCCAACTCGCCGCTAAACTTGCCTTTGGCGATGAAGTTTTTCACCAGGCGGTCTTCTAATGAGTGATACGACATCACCACCAACCGGCCACCTTGCCCCAGCACCTCTACCGATTGCTGCAGAAATTCCTGCAAGGCTTCCAACTCCTGGTTAACCTCGATACGCAGGGCCTGGAAAACCTGCGCCAGGTATTTATTTTCTTTACCGCGGGGGATTAATCCCGCTATCACATTTTTCAGATCAGCAATGGTATTGATCGGTGCATTCAACCTCGAAGTCGCGATTACCCTTGCCAGCGATTTTGCATTCTGGATCTCGCCATACATCCCGAAGATGCGGTGCAGGTCAGCCTCGGCATAAGTGTTCACTACTTCTTTAGCGGTGAGCTTTGCCGATTGATCCATCCGCATATCCAGCTCCGCATCAAAACGGGTTGAAAAACCACGTTCCGGTTGATCGAACTGGTGCGATGAAACACCCAGATCGGCCAGTATACCATCAGCCGGAATAGCGCCATGCAAACGACAGAAATTTTTCAGATACCTGAAGTTCTGATCAACCAGTTCAAAGCGACTATCATCTATCACATTCGCCTGCGCGTCCACATCCTGGTCAAAAGCAACCAGTTTACCACCCCCATTTAAATGCTTCAATATCTCGCGCGAGTGCCCACCACCACCAAAAGTCACATCCACATAAGTACCCGAAGGCTTTATAGCCAACCCTTCGATACACTCAGTCAGCATTACCGGGTTATGATATTCAGTCATCACTCCTCCTTCCTGCGCTACCCATCACCTCTTCGGCCAGGTTTGCAAAATTTTCAGGCTCGTTATCCATCTGCGCTTCATAAGCATCGGTAGACCAAACCTCAATTTTGTTAAACTGACAAGCCAGCGTTACATCAGTGCCGATACCTGCATACTCTGTTAAAGCCTTTGGCAACAATACCCTGCCTGCGCTATCCAGTGATAATTCAGAAGCGCCGCGGGTAAAATACCTGATAAATTCGCGGGTCTTTTTCTCATACTGGTTCAGCTTGCTCAAATCGTCAACTATCTTATCCCACTCTTTCCGGGTGTAGATCACCAGGTGCTTTTCAAAGCCACGGTTGATCACAAGGCCGTCATTCCCAGCTCCGGGGAGCTGTTTCTTGAGGCCTACAGGGATCATCATCCGCCCTTTAGCATCTAGCTTACATTCAAATTCACCTAAAAAATGAGACATGGGTACAAGTCGGCATTATTTTGATATGTAAAAGTAAATACATTCTCCACTTATTACCACATTTTCCCACTAAAAGTTTTCAACATCTTGAAAATTAATTTTTTGCCCCACTTTGAAACATTTTTGAAGATTTCGGCGCAACAAAAAACCCCGGTTTTTTAAACCGGGGTTGAGCATTTGAGATAAAAACCCGCTCGGGTGGGAAGAAGTGGAAGTAATTCCTTTAAGTGTGATAAATCCTCTGTCAGAGTAAGGTTATCCTAGCAGGCGCCGAATGTTCGCTCTCGTTCTTGAGCCGATCGATAGCCGAAACCACATAGATATAGGTATTGCCTTTTTGCGCGGTTTTGTCCTCGTATATAACTTCGGCATTGTATTGGATGTGCAGGATATATTTCGGATCGTCGACGTTGATGGTATCCTTGCCACTATAACGATAGATCACATAACCGTAAACAGGCTCGCCATCTTTAGCGGGCAGGGGTATTTTCCATTTCAGTTTCACACCATTGGTATCGGCTTTGGCAGTCAGCTCGCGTGGAGTATGCGGCGCGATCGAATCGCGCCAGAGCATAACGGGCGGCAAAGCCGGGTAACGGTAGTAATTGCTCCGGAGCGAATCGGTAAAACCAAGCGGGTTGGCCAATAACGATTTTGAGCTGAAGTACACACTCCCCTGCACACGGGGATTGGCGCGCTGATACCTGATCTGGTATGGAAACTGCGTAGTTTCGCGAAAACCGGGCAGCTTATTTTCGATGATACGGTAAGGCCCCATACCAATGTACAGGTGACGGTTGTATGTATGATCCGTCCACCAATCCATTACTTTATCAAATGCAACATCGTCGGCGCCTAATACACGGTATATCTGTGGGTTAATGTAATCCACCCAATGCTCCTGCACCCACTTTTTCGAATCGGCATACAGCGAATAATACGAGTCGCCACCACGGGTATCCGAGCCTTCGGGGTTCTGATTTTTGTTTGCCCACACACCTGACGGGCTTACGCCGAATTTAACATGCGGCTTATGCGCATGTATACTGTCATTCAGCATTTTAATCAGCCTGTTCACGTTATCGCGTCGCCAGTCGCCGATGTCTGTAAAGGCAGCGCCATACTTGGCATAAGTGACCGAATCTTTCAGCGTTTGGCCGGTTACGCGGTAGGGATAAAAGTAATCGTCCATGTGGATACCGTCTACATCGTAATTATCCACCACATCTAATATTACTTTGACAATATATTCGCGCACCTCGGGTATACCCGGATCGAACAGCTTTTGATTACCGTAGATAAAAAACCACTCAGGATGGGTTTTGGTGATATGCGTAGGGCTTAAACTATTTGTATCTAAATTTTTAGTGGCTCGATACGGGTTGAACCAGGCATGCAGTTCCATGCCCCGCTTATGCGCCTCGGTAATGGCAAACTCCAAAGGATCGTAAAACGGATCGGGTGCTTTGCCCTGCGTGCCGGTCAGATATTTAGACCATGGCTCGCGGCCTTTGGCGTAAAATGCATCGGCTGTTGGACGCACCTGGAAGATGATGGCATTAATACCGCTTTTTTGATGCTCATTTAAAATAGAGATCAGTTCCTGCTGTTGCTGCGGTGATATTTCGTTTTGTGTTTTCGGCCAGTCGATATTCTCTACCGTAGCTACCCATACACCACGAAACTCGCGTTTGGGCTGTATGGGGTTTTCGGGCGGGATAACCACCTGCGCCGTTGTATTACAGGAAGTGAACATGCTTAATATCAGTATGGCGTATAAGAGTTTCTGCATAAATTTTACTTTGCGGCCTCCCGGGCAAATACGTGGTACAGAAATAACACGCTGTCGGCCTCGCCGTAATAGAATCTTTTATAGGTTTTCGCTATCGGGTCGCAAATTGAACCGTTTGCAGACCTGACTACTATGTTTGACATATATTTATTTACAGGCAGGTCAATTTCCTCACGATTCGCCCATTTGGATCCGCTGTTCAACCTTATCGTTTCCCCAACATAGCAACCGGCGACAAATATTGTTTCAGCAAATTGATCTACGGTCAGGTCTTCGTCTCTGAATTTTTGAAGAAAGGTGTCAACAAATGCTAAACTATCTATTGAAAAATCCAGATCTACAGCGTCGTTTTTCTTGACAGCAGCAGCGAATTGCCTGGCGAAATTTTCTGCATTAGTGGCGTTGATAGAAAATTCCAAATCTAACGGCCTCTGTGGCATCGGCCCATCTTCAATTTCTTTACTGCCGAAAAGCTTTTTAAAAAAACTCATATAGTCATGCATTTGATCTTCATAACACCCTCACTTTTATAAAGCTCGGATTAGCGCCCGATGTATACACACGCTCGGTAGCTTTGATAAAGTCGCTTTCGTTAGCTTTCATGATATCCAGAAACTGCTGCGGGTTACGGTCGATAAGCGGGAACCAGGTGCTTTGCACCTGCACCATAATACGGTGACCTTTTTTAAAGGTATGCAGCACGTCTTGCAGTTCCCAGTTAACGGCGGTCACTTTGCCGGGAACAAATGGCTCGGGCTTGCTGATATTGTTACGGTATTTACCCCGGATAGGCTCGCTGCGTACCATTTGCTGATAACCGGCCATTTTTACACCGTTACCTGTAAACTTATTGTTTGACGCGGTATCCGGATAAACATCCAGCACCTTTACCACAAAATCGGCATCAGTACCGGTGGTTGATACATGCAGATTTGCCCAGATGTTACCCGCGATGGTCACATCGTGATCGAGCACATCGGTTTGATAGCTTAATACATCTTTGCGGTCGGCTAAAAAGCGCTGATCGGCAGTCATGTATTCGCGCTGCATATCCATGGTTTGGTTACGATCGGCGACAAACGGAACCGGGTTAGCCGGATCGGATACATATTCATCATAACTATCCTTCCCTTTTTTATCCGGCGCGATAAATGACAGCTTACCACCAGGCAGCAGGTACAGGTTCTTTTCGGTAAACGGAACGGGCGGCCAAACGTTATAGGTTTTCCAGGTATTGGCACCGGTTTCGAAGGTGTTTACCGGAGCAAGGTCCATCGGTGTTCCTTTTAAATAATGGCTAAAAAATTTAAACTCAATATCATCGCGGTAATGCGGGCCGGTTGGACGGCCAAAATCAACATCGCCCAGATGATCGCCTGCGCCGCGCGACCAACCACCATGCACCCACGGGCCCATAGTAAAATAAACCGGCGTATTGGGGTTATTTTTCTTTAGCGTTTTGTAGGTATTGATGGCACCGTACAAATCCTCGGCATCGTACCAGCCACCGGTAACTAAAACAGCGGTTTTAATATCGTGCAGATGATACAATACGTTGCGGGCTTTCCAGTGATCGTCATAATCCGGGTGATCGAGCATCTCATTCCACAAACGGATGGTATCTTTATAATATTTGGCGTTGGTGTTTTTCATCGGCCCCATCTTCATAAAAAAGTCGTAGCCATCTTCGGTACCGGGATTAAACCGACCGCCGCGGCGTTGGGTAGGTGTACCATCCTGCCGGTTGGTAAAGCCCGGGTAAAAACCAAAGTTGGCCACCAGGAAAAAAGCACCATTGTGCCAGCCGTCATCGCGCCACAGATCGGCAATAGGCGCCTGCGGAGACGCTGCCACCAAAGCCGGGTGACGGCTCAGCAGGGCTGTTGTGGTATAAAAACCAGGATATGATATACCCCATACTCCTACCTTGCCATTGTTGTTCGGTATGTTTTTCAATAACCAGTCGATGGTATCATAGGTATCGGTGCCTTCGTCAATATCCTTGTTGGTTTTGTGATTCTCCAGTTCGGGGGTCATCTCTTCGTAAATACCTTCGCTCATCCAGCGGCCGCGCACATCCTGGTAAACAAAAATGTATCCAGCGTGCACAAAGGCCGAGGATGGCCCTAAGCTCATCTTATAACCCTCGCCATACGGAGCAACGCTGTAGCAGGTGCGATCCATCATAAAAGGATATTTTTTGGTTTGATCTTTAGGCACATATATTGATGTAAATAACTTTTTACCATCGCGCATGGGTATCTGGTACTCGTGCTTGATGTAATTATCTTTAATATATTGTGCATCGGGCGCGGTAAAACCCTGGGCATAAACGCCCGCACTTATAAGAGAAAGAATACAAACGAAAAGTTTTTTCATGAAGCGGTAAATAAGTCAGTGTAAGGGTAAAAATAAGAAAAGTATTTATCTTTATGCCACTACCTGCTTAACCTCAAACCTATTATGAAGAATACAATACCACACACCAATAACTCTACAATAAAAAAACATGGGGCCAAAAAAAATCTGAGCTGATCCTACGATAGTTATAATAAGCCGCGGGTATGTACATGATGGAGCTAATACCGCCCACCACGAAGCCAGTATCCTTTTTCGAAAACCTCACAGACTATTCATGGGAAAACTATACCAGGGCATTACGTACCCTACACTGCACCGTCTTCGGGCATTAATAGTGTCCACCGCAAAACTTTTTTTCAATCCTAACGTGTAAATTGCATTTCATAAGTAACGTATAAAGCAAAAAGCTCCGGGGAACCGGAGCTTTTTGCTTTATCTGACGAGAAAAACTTACTCGTTAATGGCTTTAACGCCAGGCAATTCTTTGCCTTCCATGTACTCAAGCAACGCACCGCCGCCGGTTGATACATAGCTTACCTCGTCGGTTAAACCAAATTTGGCTACCGCGGCAGCCGAGTCGCCACCACCAATCAGCGAAAAAGCACCGGCTTCGGTAGCTTTTACTACCGCGTCGGCAATGGCTTTGGTACCTACCAAAAAGCTTTCCATTTCAAATACACCCATCGGGCCGTTCCATAAAATGGTTTTCGATTCCTCAACTACCTTGCTGAAAGCTTTGGCAGTTTCGGGGCCGATATCCAGCCCCATCCAATCATCCTTAATGGCATTGGTAGGCGCTATTTCTTTATGTGCATCGTTGGCAAAAGCATCGGCAATAACGGTATCGGTAGGTAGATATAATTTAACGCCTTTATCTTTTGCTTTTTGTACGATAGAGGTAGCCAGGTCGAGCTTATCCAACTCCACCAACGATTTACCTATAGTACCGCCATCCGCTTTGGCAAAGGTATAAGCCATACCGCCACCGATGATGAGATTATCTACCTTATCCAGCAAACGTTCAATCAACAATATCTTATCCGAAACCTTCGAGCCGCCCATAATTGCAGTAAAGGGTTTGGCAGCGCCATTTAATACTTTTTCAGCATTGTCCAGTTCGGCAGCCATCAGGTAACCGAAGTATTTAGCATCAGGGAAAAACTGCGCGATAACCGCTGTGGAAGCATGCGCGCGGTGCGCGGTACCAAAGGCATCGTTTACATACACATCACCCAGTTTGGATAACTTTTCGGCGAAGGTTACATCGCCTTTTTCTTCTTCTTTATAAAAGCGCAGGTTTTCCAGCAATAACACTTCGCCAGGCTGTAATGCTTTTGCTTTTTCGGTAGCTTGTTCGCCTATGCAATCGTCGGCAAACTCAACTTGCTGACCTAACAGATCAGACAAGTGTTTCACAACATGCCTTAAAGAATATTTATCACTCGGGCCATCTTTCGGCCTCCCCAGGTGCGACATCAGGATAACCGAGCCACCATCCTTTAATATTTTGTTGATGGTTGGCAAGGCAGCCGTCATGCGGTTATCATCGGTAATGTTAAGGTTTTCATCGAGGGGAACGTTAAAATCCACCCGGATCAAAGCTTTTTTTCCCGCAAAATTTATCTGATCTATTGTTTTCATTAGTTTGATTTGCCATTAAAGTTGAACGGGCGCCAAATTCCGAAATAATTACTGAAACAGATAATAAATTGCCAAAAAAATTGAACCACCTAACAGTTTATTGATAGCTTGGCAAAAAATGTGTTGATGTAGGCGCTTTTGACCTATTGAATTTTAAGATACATGACATGATGCGGCCCGATGCCAGGCACCTCAAACTCGGGCGAAATAATTTCGAAACCGATGTTTTCGTAAAATTTTAATGCTTTTTTACGGGCGTTGCACCATATATAATTGGCTTTTTGGCCACGCAGGTAAACAATGGCAAAATTAAGCAACTGGTTGCCGATGCTTTTACCACGATATTCTTCTAAGGTGGCCATGCCCCGCAGCTGATAGCCTACACCCTGGTAAGGTTCGCGTGGTTCGGGATGGAAAGAGGCTACACAGGCCAGGTTATCGCCTACAAAATAACCGAGGTGAAACGCACCCTTTACATCATCCGATGGAAATCGAGGCTGACCGGGAGGCAGTTTGCCTTCGCGCAATACAATGTTGCGGATATCGAAAACCTCATTGAGCGGAATAAATTTGATCATTTTAGCAGGCTTATTTCTTCAACCAAATTAGCTAAACGGCTCGAATATCCCATCTCGTTATCATACCAGCCCACAACCTTTACTAAACCGCCCACAACCGACGTAAGCTTTGAATCGAAGATACAGCTATGCGGGTTATCCAGTATATCAACTGAAACTATCGGGTCTTCAGTATACTCCAGCACATCCGTCATCGCTCCTCGCGAAGCCTGTTTAAAGGCCGCGTTGATTTCTTCTACAGTAGGTGTTTGTTTAAGGCTGCAGGTAAAATCGGTTAGCGAACCGTTTAAAACCGGCACACGGATGCCAGCCCCCCCCAATCTGCCCTTTAAATGCGGGAATATAGAAGTAATAGCCTTAGCCGCCCCGGTAGTTGTAGGGATGATAGAAGCCGATGCCGCACGGGCACGACGAAGATCCTTATGCGGTGCATCGTGCAGGTTTTGGTCGCCCGTCATGGAATGTACGGTGGTGATGTAACCGTCTACAATCCCCCAGTTATCATCCAATACCTTTACCATAGTAGCTACGTTATTGGTTGTGCATGATGCGTTTGACAGTATCGGTGAGCGCAGATCAATCTGACCATCGTTAACACCCAAAACTACGGTTGGCACATCCTTATCGCCGGATGGCGCCGAGATGATCACTTGTTTTGCCCCGGCTGCCAGATGTTGTTCGGCTTCCTGGCGGTTGGTGAATTTACCAGTCGACTCGACAACCAGATCGATACTTAACTCGGCCCATGGTAATTTCGCAGGCTCCTTTTCGGCGATAACACGAATTGCTTGCCCGTTGATGATTAGGTTACCGGCATCAAAGCTTACTTCGCCCTTAAAACCACGATGTACTGAATCGTATTTAAACAGGTGCGCCAATGTTTCGGTATCCGTCAGGTCATTAATGGCAACCACCTCAATGTTGGAGTATTGCAGTATCTGGCGCAAAAATATACGCCCTATCCTGCCAAAACCGTTGATAGCTATTTTCATTGTGCGGCAAAGGTATGAAGTTTAGTGGTGTTGGAAGGTTGGAATATTTTAAAGTTGCAAAGTTGTGATGGATGGAGATGTGCAGATACGGGTCAGATGTCCTGATGTGGAAAATATGCAGATGTGCAGATGTTATCCGCCGGATTGATAATGTACAATTATGCGGATGGTAAAATATGCAAGTTGTAAGGCCGGGGCTATTTAATTAATTATTTATTTAGCTAAAATCATTCGCACATCTGCATATCTACTAATTTGCACATTTAAATATGAGCGTTACCTTCGGCCGGACTATCCGCTCATACTGCACAAGGCCTTAGCCACAGGGCCGGTATCCGCTTCCCTAACGCAACTTCTTCATAGCGATGGGTTTGAAACCCATCACTATATTTTGTCAGAGTTCTAAAAAATCATTCTTGATTCTACTGCTCTTCCTCTCCCCTTTCAAAAATAATACTGGCACTCAACCACGAGCCTTTCGGGCGGAACTTATTAGGGTTGGCGGCATTGTTCAGGAAAGGCACCTTGTAATCTTCCAGGTTCATCGGGATGTCCTCTTCAACTCGTTCACCATCATCCCAAACCTGGTATTTATACTCGTACTTAGCTATTTTTTCGCGCTCGCCATCAGGTAAGATACTATGGGTATGATTACAGTAAGCCAGGGTATTTTCATTCAGTTCGGCTTGCCAGGCTATCCAGTATACACCGGGCTCTGTATCCAGGCCAGTATCCTTGCCATAATTATATATCTTGATGATGACATCGAACTTAAAATATTGTGGTAATATTTCGGGGATATTTTCCAGATATAACAGTAATGCGTAACCATTATCAACAGATGTACGATTCATTTCAGGCCGTACCATCACTATTTTAATAAAGTGCGTTAAAAAACCACAACTTGCTTTGAGTTTCTCTGCCAATAGGCGCCGCTCATTAACCGTTAATTGAATCATTTACTCATTAACCCGTTGACAAGCAATAAGTTTTAAAGGTTGTCATTTCGAACGAGGGATGACATTTAGTAAGGAATCTTATCTCACTACCATTTGCACCGTGTTACGGCTCAATTGCTCTAATAAAACAACTTTACCCACGGTCAGGTCCTTAAGCAGTTCCTGTTTGTAATGGCGCACGGTGATCAGCGTAAGCTGGTTATTGTATTTCATACGGAAATCATTCTCAAACATTTTGAGAAGCTTTTCAAAGCGTTCGGCATCATGATCAAAACAAACCGAAAAACTGCGTGCCGAGTTTTGCATAGTGTTAACCTTAATATGGCATTGCGCAAATTTGCCGAAGATATCGCTCAGGTGATTTTCGGATATAAAGGAGTAATCTTTTGTAGAAATGGATAGTAGCACCTGGTTCTGCTTGACGATGATAACCGGGGTATCGTAAGTAATAAACTCGCTTTCGCGGATAATGGTACCTGCTTCATCCGGGTGCAGAAACGGTTTTACCAACAAGGGTATCCTGGCGTTTTGCAGCGGCTTGATGGTTTTGGGGTGAATAACACTGGCGCCGTAGTAAGTCATTTCGATAGCCTCGGCGTAGGATAGTTCACCATACTTTTTTGTATTAGGAAACAGTTTCGGATCGGCATTTAACACACCCGGCACATCCTTCCAGATGGTAACGCTTTCGGCCTGTAAGCAAGCCGCGAATATCGATGCGGTATAATCCGAACCTTCGCGACCTAAGGTGGTGGTAAAGTTTTCGGAAGTGCCACCTAAGAAGCCGGGGGTAACTACAACACCTTTTTCTAACAGTTTCGGAACATCTTGTTGTATAGTCTTGCAGGTTTTATCCCACTCTACCAAACCTTCACGATAAGTGTTATCGGTATGGATGCATCCACGGGCATCCAGCCACTGGCTTTTAATGCCGGTATGGTTAAGGTAAGCGTTAACGATACGGGTAGATACCAATTCGCCGATGGATACGATCTGATCGTAAATAAAGTCGAAATCATCGTGCGGCTCTTCTTCAATCGCCCATTCAATCTCTACAAAAGTGTTGTTCACTTCGTTAAAAACCGGATGATTTGGCGCAAACAGCTCTACCATAATATCATGGTGGTATTGTTTGATCTCGTCGAACACGGTGTGCATATCATCGTTTTGCTCAACATAGGCACGGGTTAGTTTTTCGAGGGCATTGGTAGTTTTGCCCATGGCCGATACCACAACGAGCAGTTGCTTATCCTGATTTTTGCTGACGATTTGCGCCAGGTTGATAATACCGGCGGCATCCTTTACCGACGCGCCTCCAAATTTGTATACCTGCATTATTTGATATATTGGCTGATGACCGTGTGCGGCTTCAGCAAAGTTTTGATACTAGTGTATGGGATAAACAAGTTAGTCGTACCGGCAGCATAGGGTTTTATTTCGTACTCGTTGTACAAAAACCTGAGGCCAAGCGGGGTGATCAAAAAGTTATTATTAAGCGAAAACTTATTGCCTTTAAAAAAGTAATCGCGCGCTAGCGATGACGTATCTTTCAGGTTCTCGTTCTTGCGGAAGATACTATCGGCAACTTTGGTGAGTTTAGGCAGATAACCTGTTACTAAAATATCACCCAGTTCAATCTGCTTTTGTGTAGTGGCATTCCAGTTGGTAAACATGGTTTGATCGATAGGATGCGCGTTACCCGAAAAAGTTGAACCGCCGGTTTCGAGCGTCAGCAAACTTGAATCCTGCCGTACTACCAGGCCATACAAATGCAGGCTAAAAGGCAAAGCCGAATGCTTTTTTGCTTTCTTGAACGCCTGGTACTCTTCGATAAAATGTTTGGCCCGGGTTTGCAGGTCTTTATCCGGATGGGCGTCGAAAAGGCATAATATCTTATTCACTACCGAATCGTTCAAAGAGCCCTGCCCATCAAAAACCGGGTAGCTTATCCTGGCCACACTGCAGCCACTATCGGGTTTATTACCACAATCATCGGCACGCTCTTTTATGGCCTGGTAAGTATACTTCAGGGTATCCCTGGTAATTGCAGGGATAACTTTAGGAGGATTAGGATGGAAGCACGATGTGATTATCATCGAAACAGAAACAAAAATTATAGTTCGTTGAATACCTATCATCGATAACATTTGCTTATTTAACATACCTGCTGATCACCGTGTTTGGTTGCAATAATTGTTTAATGGATTTGTAAGGTATTAATAAGTCCACCGGACCACCCGAATACCCCCTTATCTCATAGATATTATAAGTAAATAAAATACCCTCCCCGGTGAAACAATAGTTGTTATTGAGGGCAAATTTATCATTAGCGAAATCGTAACCGCTATCCGACGGATTCACACCTGGAGCTAAATTCGCATCGGAACGGAACTGCTTTTCAGCTATTTTTAAGAACTCATTTTCGTGGCCTTTTTTCAAAATATCTTTCAGATATAACATCTTATTGGCCTTCGTATCCCAGTTGAGAAAGTAGGTATAATAGAAGCCATGCATCCAGTTTGTAGAATACGTCTCAGAGATATTCAAAACAACCAAACCTGGATACTGCTGACTTAACGATGTTTCACACTCGAGGGTGTAAGGTCTTAAGTTTTCATCTCTTTTGCTTTTTTTCAGTTCACTGTTATATACTGAAACAAATCTCTTTGCCACAGTATCCAGGTCGTTCATTTTGTTGAGTGTGTCTATCCATGCTAATTCGCTGATCAAACGATTTTTTACGCTATCGTTCAACAAGGGCATATTTTTAAACACTTGGTACGTTATCCGGGCATATCCGCAACCAGTGCTGTCGTTTTTACAATCGTCGGCCTCTTCTTCAACAACGGAGGTTGTGTAGGTTAGGGTATCAGTTGCCTTGCCTGGGAGTGATTGTTTTTTGTTATGGTTTGTGCATGAGAGCAGGGCCACTATTACAAATAAACCGGCAACTAACCTTGCTGTTTTCATGCTTTTTGTACCTGTTGTTTTGTTAACGACGCATTGAGCCATCCGGGTTCCAAACCGGCTTCGTATTTTTTATAAAAATCGATAGCTGGTTGGTTCCAATCCAGCACCTGCCAAACCATACCGCTAAAGCCCAGTTCGCGGGTGGCTTGCATTACCCGCTCGAACAGCAATTTGCCGATACCTTTGCCACGCATATTTTCGGTAACGATCAAATCTTCCAGGTATACCCGCCTGCCTTTCCAGGTAGAGTAACGGATATAGAACAGCGCAAACCCCACGATATATCCATCCGCCTCGACCACAAAGGCCGTCCAAACCGGGTTAGCGCCAAAACCCGCATCTTCAAATTCTTCCAGGCTTACCTCAACTTCATGCGGTGCTTTCTCGAATACTGCCAGTTCGTGCACCAGTTCAAGCAACCTGGAGCAATCCTCACGTTTTGCCTCGCGTAAATTTATTTGCATATTGTTTTTTTACTTAGATGAGACACACCCCTGCCCCCCTCAAGAGGGGAACCCACTACTCATTCTTTATCTCAATTATTTTTCCAATGTTTGATAACCCGTTGCCCGAATATCGTGCTGCCTAAGCGCACCATGGTGCTGCCCTGCTCAATAGCCAGCTTATAGTCGGACGACATGCCCATCGATACCTCTTTAAAATAATCATCCTTACGAAAAAAGCTCACCTTAATACCATCAAACAAGGTTTTTAGTTCGTAAAACTCGTCTTTTATCTGCTTTTCGTTTTCGGTGTTAGTGGCAATGCCCATCAGGCCGGTGATGCGCACATTCTCCATCGCCCTAAACTCATCCGATCGGAGCAGTTCTATCAGTTCATCATAACCTAAACCAAATTTGGTGTCCTCATCAGCAATGTAAACCTGCAACAGGCAATTGATCACCCGTTCGTTTTTTAAAGCCTGTTTGTTTATCTCCTGCAACAGCTTCAAACTATCCACCGATTCGATCAAACTGATAAAAGGCGCTATATATTTTACCTTATTGGTTTGCAGATGGCCGATCAAATGCCATTGGATGTCCTTCGGCAGTTTCTCGTACTTCTCTACCAGTTCCTGTACCTGGTTTTCGCCGAAGGCACGTTGCCCGGCGGCATAGGCTTCCTCAATATCCTCAACAGGTTTTGTTTTGGATACGGCTACCAGTTTTACACCTAAACGCCCTGTTTCGACGTTTAAATTTTTTATATTATCAGCAATACTCATTAATGCTTAATTTTACCTTTTAAATGGTGCTAAATTACAGAATGCGTTTTTATATCGTCTTGTTTTTTTGTGCAGGATGTTTTTTTATGGGGTGCAGCGAGAATAACGACTACCCCGACGGGTTGCCGATGCATCAGGTGGCCGAGATTTTAACCGATATACATATTGTTAACGGCAGTTTGTATAACGTTAGCAATCAGTCAGATAGCGTATTAAAACATGGCATGGGCCTGTATCTTGAAGTTTTCAAGATACACCATACCGATAGCGCCACCTTCAGAAAAAGCCTGCAGTATTATAGCACCCGCCCTGATTTGCTGGACATTATTTACACCGGCGTATCAACCCGTTTAACTAAAAAGCTCGATTCGCTTAAAAAAGTAAAGGCGCATCTTGATGCTGTAAAACGTAAGGATCCGCATTTTATAGCCGACTCGATAAAGGCGAAGAAAAAAGCCGATTCGATAGCCACGGTAAAGGCTAAACATACTGCCGACTCGATAAAGACCGCGAGCAAAAAAAATGATGAAGAAGCCAAAAGATTAAAGCAGTTTCACAACAGCATCAAGTTTAAAAACAAAAACATCACACCTGCCCAATAAATGCTTTACCCCAATAACAGCGTTGATAAGCTTGGCTTTACCGAGGTAAAGGAACTGATTAAAGCACATTGCCTGAGTACCATGGGCCAGCAAATGGTGGACCGTATACAGGTGATGAGCAATTACGACCAGATACGTAAGTTTTTGAGCCAGGCGCAGGAGTTTAAGAATATCCTGGAGAATGATTCGCCGTTGCCTATACACCATTTTTTCGATATTAAAACCTTGGCCAATAAAGCTCGTTTGGAGGGCGCTTTTTTAACTGAAGAAGAGTTTTACCAGGTACAGGCCTCATTGACCACCGTTTTTGCCGTTATCAATTATTTTAACGAGCGCGAAGGCCAATACCCCGATCTGGAAGCTTTGTTTGAGCATTTGCCGATAGAGAAGATCATCCTCAAGCATATCGACCGGGTGATCGACCAGAAAGGCAAAATACGTCCTAACGCATCAAACGAGTTACTGGAGATAACCAACGGCATAGCCAAAGCCGAACAGGAAGCCCGCCGCAAGATAGACCAGATATTTAAAACCGCTACCGGCAACGGCTGGACGGCCGATGGCAGCCTTACCGTACGTGATGGCCGCCTGTGCATACCCATGCTGGCCGAAAACAAGCGTAAGCTGAAAGGCTTTATTCACGATGAATCGGCTTCGGGACAGACGGTTTTTATGGAACCCGAAGAGGTATTTTCTCTTAATAACAAAATACGAGATCTGGAATTTGAGCGTCGTCGCGAGATCGTAAAGATACTAACCGCCCTCACCGATGAGTTGCGACCCTATACCCCGCTGTT
>Ga0157373_10000268_pt1 | contig 41923 bp, 35 predicted proteins | sample C65metaG_FD_113460 | JGI IMG/M metagenome (GOLD analysis project Ga0157373, IMG submission 113460) | Corn rhizosphere microbial communities from Kellogg Biological Station, Michigan, USA - C6-5 metaG | ecosystem: Host-associated > Plants > Roots > Rhizosphere > Soil | place: USA: Michigan... | reverse complement strand
TATGATGATAAGTCGCCATTTGTAACCTCGGGTATCAGGGTAGGTACTGCGGCTATCACTACCCGCGGGTTAAAAGAAAAACAGATGGAAAAAATTGTAGAATTGATAGATTCTGTGATAAAAGATCCCGAAAGTGAACATAATCTGAAAAAAATACGTAATAAGGTCAATGAGTTAGTGGAGAAGTTTCCCCTGTACAAGTAATATGATTTTATTATAAATGAGATTGCCGAGTAATCCTGTTCCGGTTAACGAAGTTGAGCGCATTAATGCGCTCAACTCGTATAATATACTGGATACCTTACCCGAAAAGGATTACGATGCTATTACCCGTTTGGCCTCCTACATCTGCGAGGTGCCCATCGCCCTGATATCACTCATCGATGTCGACAGGCAATGGTTTAAATCGAAAGTTGGCCTGCAGGTTTCTGAAACACCGCGTACCGATGCCTTTTGTCGTTACACTATTTTGGGCGACGACATTATGGAGGTGCCCGATGCATTGCAGGATGAATTATTCGTTGACAATGCGTTGGTTACCGGCGACCCTAATATCCGTTTCTATGCCGGCGCGCCACTGATCGATAGTGATGGCTATCACCTCGGCTCGCTCTGCGTTATCGACCGCGTACCACGTAAACTCAGTTCTGAACAACGTGATGCGCTAACCACCTTAGCCAACGAGGTAATATCGCACCTTACACTACGCAAACAGAAAAAAGAGCTTGAAGAAAGCCTGAAGCTGCACAACGAATTTTTCAACCTGTTCAATAATTCGCCCGAGATACATTGCGTGATGGACAGGAACACCCGTATCCGATTGATCAATGATTCGGTGACCCATATTCTGGGTTATACGCCAAAGGAAACCATTGGCCACCCGATATGGTATTTCTTTCCGAAAGGTGACCGTGAGCACTTGTTAGGCATTGTTGAGGACGGTTTACGCAAAAAGAAAAAATCGTATGAGCTGGAAACCCGTATTGTTACCCGCACGGGCGAGATAAAATGGATAAGCTGGTCGGTTATTGCCAAAGGCGATAGCTGGTATGCCAGCGGCCGCGATATTACTTACCAGAAAAAAGTGGTGGCCGAGTTGGAGCAGCTTTCGCTGGTAGCCAGCAAGGTAAGCAATGGCGTAGTGATCAGTGATGCCGATAACAAGGTTGTTTGGGTAAATGATGCTTTCGAGAAAGTTACCGGGTATCACCTGGAAGACGTAAAAGGTAACGCTCTGGGCGATATGCTCAAAGGTGAACTTACCGATGTTTCTATCATCCATAAGGCGCGCGAATTATCCAAAAATAAACAGTCATTCGAAGTTGATCTGTTGATTTATCGTAAGGACGGGCAGCCGATCTGGATATCGGTCATCAACTCGATTATTTTAGATCAGTTTGGCAATATTGACAAATATGTCGAGGTTATTATCGATATCACCGCAAAAAAGAAAGCCGAACACGAACTGATATCGGCGAAGGAAGAAGCTATCCAGCTGAACCGCGCCAAAGATATGTTCATTTCGGTAATGAGCCACGAAATACGTACCCCGCTTAACGCGGTGATCGGGATATCGCACCTGTTAATGGAGGATAACCCCAACAAATCGCAGCGCGAAAACCTGAAAATACTGAAGTTTTCGGCCGATAATCTGATGACGCTGATTAACGATGTGCTGGATTTTACCAAGATTGAAACCGGCAATATCGAACTGGAGAAAATACCGGTTGACTTGCGTGAACTGGCCGATAGCGTGGTGAACTCGATGCAGTTTAAAGCTAAAGGTAAGGATATTTATCTGAGGGTCCAGGTTGATGAAAGCCTGCCTGAAAACGTCATCGGCGATAAAACACGCATTTGCCAGATATTGCTTAACCTGGTGGGCAACTCGGTCAAATTCACCGATAAGGGCGGTGTCACCATTGATCTGAAGGTGATTGAGCAAACTGATAACGAGGTACGGATACGGTTTGAAGTATCGGATACGGGCATAGGTATTGCTGCAGACAAAATTAATACGATATTTGAGTCGTTTAAACAGGCCGATGCCAATATAACCCGTTTATATGGCGGCACTGGCCTGGGCCTGGCTATTACCAAACGCCTGGTTGAGCTGCACGATTCGAGGATCAATGTAGAAAGCACCTATGGCCAGGGTTCGAAATTTTGGTTTACGATTACATTTAATAAAAGCGCCGACACATTAAAAATAAAGACAACAGCAGTGGAAATTGGCTTGAAATTGAATATACTGGTGGTTGATGATAACCAGATCAACCGTTTATTGATAGACAAGGTATTAAAGAAATGGGACGTTATTGCCGATTTTGCTGAGAACGGCGTACAGGCTCTCGAAAAAATTGAAGCCAAAGGCAATTACGACCTGGTGCTGATGGATATCCACATGCCCCAAATGGGAGGGCTTGAAGCTACCAAGGTATTACGTGCCAAAAACGATACCTATAGCCAGCAACTGCCTATCATCGCGCTTACCGCATCTATGCTCAATAACCAGATGGGCATGATAGGTGAAGCCGGTATGAACGATTATATCCTGAAACCTTTCAACCCGAAAGAGCTGTACGACAAGATCAGCAAGTTTTCAAAGGAATAGGGTTGTCAGTTGTCAATGATTAGTTGTCGGTCGCCAATGTTTTGCATCACCCACTATTCACACCTTACCAAATCATTCCGCATACGCAATAGCCGCCACGCTTACTGTTACACCTGGTATCTTCAATAATTCCAGCCCGCAGGCCTCGAGTGTTGAGCCGGTGGTGATGATATCATCAACCAACAAAACATGTTTGCCGGCGAACTTTTCAGCATCGCGCACAGCAAATACATCCTTCATATTCTCATATCGCGAAAAGCGTGATTTTTTGGTTTGGGTGTCGGTATGTTTTACCCGGATAAGATTTCTGACGTCGACAGGTCTATTTAATTTCTCCGACAAACCTTCTGCAAACTGCTGACTTTGATTATACCCGCGTTTTTTAAGTTTACGCGGATGTAAGGGCACAGGTACAATTACATCTATAGTACTATAAATAGCGCTTGCTGATAACTGTTTGCCAGCTATCTCGCCTAATTTATTACCAATGCGTGGCGTGTTCAGATATTTAAAGCGGTGCATCAAGTGCTGCACTTTGCCGCCTTTGGTAAAATATAGCAAAACATAAGCGGCCTGCAGATCTATCCTTCCCCAAAACTGGCGCGCGACGGCGTTATCGGGCTGTTGATGGAAATTGGTATATGGCAGATCGTAGTGGCAACCGGTACAGAGCAGATCTTCGCCCGCCACCAAACTTTTACCGCAAGCCTGGCACAATTGCGGGAAAATGAGCGCGATAAAATCGTTAAAGTATGTGCCACGCAGTTTCATTAGTTGAATATAGCCATTCCGGCTAACAAATCAGCTTTCCCGCTCTAAAATTTTAATATGCCTGATGAGGTTCTCCACCTCAAACATAATCGTACCATTGTACACACCGCGTATGCGGCCGTGTTTATCTACTAAAATAAAATTTTCGGTATGCAAAAACTGTGATACATCCTTGTTGTATCCTATGGCATCATCGGCAAAATAGCCGCGGCGTGCTATGGCATAAATCTGGTCTCTATCGCCGGTAAGCAAATGCCAGTTTGGGTTAGTGATTTTTTTATGTTGTGCGTAGGCTTTCAATACATCCACATTATCCAACTCGGGTGTTACAGAATGCGAGAGGATCATTACCGTATCGTTATGTATAAAAGTATTGGCTACTGCGCTCATATTATCCGTCATTTTCGGGCAGATGCTGCCACAACGGGTGAAGAAGAAATCGGCCACATAAATTTTACCCCTTACGGTTTTGTTGCTTATCGCTTTGCCAAACTGGTCGGTAAAATTAAAAGCGGGGATGGTGTGCATCTTCTCATACTCCTCGGTGTTTTTAGCCGGCCAGGTAGGGGTAAAATCGGGCGTGTTGAAATAAGGTAGCTCCTGTACTTGTTTTTTATCAGGATGGTTACAGGCTGATAGGATTACCATGTTAATTAAAAATAGAGATATTTTGGTGATTATGCCCCTTATCAGCCAGGGCTTGTAAGTAATATGGGGTGAGCGGGATGTGTTACTTAAAACACACACCCCTGCACCCCTTATAAGAAGGGAATCACACATGCCCTTGCTTATAGTATCTTTCATAATGATTGCTTTCTTAATCCGTTTAAGCATAGTTTCTGTCCGTAAAGGCCAAATTTTTCACCATTGATGATCACATAGTTGGCGCGTATCCTGCCATCTTCCCACCACATCTTTTCGCTGCCTTCTTCGTGACCCATTTTGTAATGAAAGAAGCGGTACATCTTTCCGTTTGCATCCCATTCCTTCAGTTCGCCGTTCAACTCATCATCGGTAAATTGATACTCAAATTTTAACTGACCGTTTGGCCACCAGCCACGGTGTGTGCCCTGCTTTTTCCCATCGGCAAAAAAACGGATCTGATCAATCTGCTTGTTGGGGTACCACCATTTCAACCAACCGTCTTGTTTGCCATCAATGTATTCCGCACGACGGGCGGTATCGCGATTGGGGTACATGCTATAAGTTATACCATTAAAGGGTTGCCCATGGTAAAGCAAAAGCTCGCCATGCTGGCTAAAACCGGCGTCACTTATACTCACCCTTAAAGTGCTGCGTTGCCGGGCGCAGGCGCACAACAGCAGTATAGCTCCAAACAGAAATTTAGTAAGATACTGTACCGGCCGTGCCATAAAATCCGCTTCCGTTAATGTAAGGTGCAGCAGCAGTGGTGTGGTAATGATAAATACCGTTAGGGTAATCGGCAGTTACGGCAAAGTGGCCATGATAAGTATCCAGATCGCTGTTGCTGATAGTTTTGCCGTTTTCGGTCGGGCCGTAAACCGGGAAGCCATCCAGCAGGAAGCCTACCAGGGCATCCTTACCCTTATTGGTTGTTAAATAGTAAGGTTCGGCGTGATAGTGGTATTGGCCCTGTTGCTGCGGATGACCATCGTACTGATCGAAGCTATTGATCTCGCCGGTTAAAGCCGCGCCGCCGGCCGCGTATTGGTTAAAAATAGGCACGCCGTTTATAGCTACACCCATTGGCCCGAGCGGGGTACTGGCATGTGAGCTTGCCACAGTTGGGTTGAGGGGGATTTTATAGGTGCAATCGCTTTCGGCAATGGTATTTGGGTTTTGGTTCCACGATGTATTGGTGCCGTTATACGCTTCGTATTTGGTTGATGCCCATTGTGTATTTTGGTAGTATGGAGATTTATGATCAGGCAGGCTGGTGGCTTTGATCACCACATAATTGCCCTCGATGTAAATGCTGGTTGCGCCATATATCTTTTTATAAACGTCGGGCACGCCGGTACCGATAGTAGTGGCCGTTGCCGTTGTAGATGTGCCATTATCTGTTGAGGATGCTTTTTTGCAGGCTACGGTTATGCTGGCAATTGCTACAACAGCAACCATAAATAGGGTGAATTTACTTTTCATTGTATAAATCATTTAGGTGGAAGAGGAACTTTATAACATTAGAAGTTAGCTTGAGAAAAAACCTGCGGCGTTTTCAAAAAATAATTAAATAACGATACTTGTATAGTGTTCAGGTGCAACGCCTGTTCTTTTTTTGCGTCTGTTTTGTATATGAAGAAAGTATTATACCTGGCCGTCTTAGTTTTTTTATTGGCTCAACCCGCTGCTGCCCAGCAATTGGTCACAACAGACGTTGATCATTTCTGGAATGCTTATGACCAGATCAGGGCAACAAAGGACAGCGCGCAGCAATATGCTTTGCTAAATAAGCTGTTTATAGATCCGGGTACGCCCGGCTTGAAGGCTATGATGCAAGCCAGGTCGTATACGGCAAAGTCATATATTGACGCTATTAACCGGTACCCGCTGTTCTGGAACTCGATCCGGGCTAATACTCTTCAGGCTAACCGTTTCGGCAAATCGATTGCTTTGAACGTCAAGCAGCTCAAGAAGCTGTATCCCGATCTCCGGCCCGCGCAGATCTATTTTACCATCGGCGCGTTCCGCAGCGGAGGCACCACGCAAGGCCAAATGATCCTGATCGGCAGCGAAATGGCTCTGGCCGATCAAAACACCGTCACCTCAGAATTTCCAGCCGGCTATTGGAATGTGCAGTCGGGTTCGCCGGAGGAGCTGTCTGATAAAATCGTTTTTACCAATATCCACGAATATGTACATACTCAACAAAAAACAACACAGACTAATAACTTATTGGCACAATGTGTTTTAGAGGGTGTTGCAGAATTCGTTGCCGTAAAAGCTACGGATCAGCCCTCTGTAGTACCAGCCATGGCCTATGGCCGGGCTCATATGGCGCAAGTAAGGCAAAGATTCGAAAAGCAGCTTTTTAATCGCGGCAGCGGGTTTTGGTTATACAGTGACGCGGCTAATGAATTTGGCATGCGCGATCTCGGTTATTATATCGGTTATGCCATTTGCGAGGCCTATTATACTAAAGAGCCTGATAAAAAGCGCGCCATCAAACACATGATCGAATTGGACTATGCTAATGAAAATGACCTCGCTGCTTTTGTGGATGCCTCCGGTTATCTGGACACGCCGGTTCAAACACTTAAACAACAGTATGAAGCCGCCCGGCCGACGGTGGTGCGTGTCCAGTCGTTCAACCCGGCTACCCGGCAGATCACGATCGAGTTTTCTGCCCCGATGAACAAAAGCTACCGTAGTTTTGAATTGGGCCCCCTGGGTCGGGATCATTTATTAAAGATAAAGAGAGTTGTCGGCTTTTCAGAGGATGGGCGGTCGCTGACACTGGAAGCTGATCTGCTGCCCTCAACCCGATATCAACTGGTCATCGGCGAGGGATTCCGGGATACGGACGGTGCCCGGCTTAAGCCCTACCTGATCGACTTTCAGACAGCGACTAACTAACTAATGAGCCAGACAGTACATGATGATGATCAAAACGTTATCATTACATTTGATAACGTACAACCGATCATCAAACCAGCATGAAAAAAAGTCTGCTCTTTTTTGTCCTGATATTTTCAGGCGGATCATTATTTGCTCAACTGCCTGACAGCATCGCCCGGGATATTGCCATCATCAAAAAATATGTTTTTCAGGATTATAAACAGATGCTCAAGCAGCCTACCGGCGCTTTGCTTTATCCTTATATTACACCCGGCAGCAAATCCTACGCTACCGTGCTTTGGGATTGGGACTCGTGGCTAAGCAATATCGCGCTTGCACAAATATTGCAGGACCAGGGAACAGAAGCTGATAAACGCGAAGCTTTACCTTACGAACAAGGTTGTGTGCTGAATTACCTGGCTTATACGGGTGCTGATGGCTATATGCCTATGGTGGTGGACAAGGAATCCGATCCGACTAAAATAAAACCGGCTGATATTTACAGCACCAATATGCACAAACCGGTAATTGCCCAGCATGCTGCGTTTTTAACTAAACTCAACAACGGTAATGCCGAATGGCTTCGCGAAAAATTTGGGCTGATGCAGGCCTTTATCACAAATTATCAAACTCATCACCGCAACGCCGAAACCGGCTTGTTTTTTTGGCAGGATGATCTGGCGATAGGGGTGGATAACGATCCATCAACCTTTTTTCGCCCTAAACGTAGTTCAGCGTCAATCTATCTGAATTGCCTGATGTATAAAGAACTAAAAGCCATGGCTTACCTGAGTGATCGTTTAAAGATGAAAGATGCAGGCATACAATACGAAGATGATGCTGAAGCGCTAAAAGCTGCCATCCAAAAAAACTGTTGGGATGAAAAAGATGGATTTTATTACTCCGTCGATTTAGATCTGCGGCCCATTACCAACGAGCCTTCCATAGTTTTCGGGAAGCCGTTTGTGTTACATAAAGGTATGCCTCGCACTTACGCCGGTTTAATACAGCGTTTTGGTGTATGGTCGGGCTTTATGACGATGTGGGCAGGCATTGCCACACCCGAACAGGCTAAAAGGATGGTTGCCGAAAATTACCTGGATAAGCGGACATTCAATGCCAGATATGGCATCCGCACTTTATCAAAGCTCGAAAAAATGTACAGCCTTAAAGCCAGCAGTAATCCATCCAACTGGCTGGGGCCGATATGGGGCATATCCAATTACATGACCTATCGCGGCTTGTTAAAATATGGCTATAAAAAAGAAGCTACAGAATTAGCTTATAAAACCATCGCGCTATTTGGCAATGACTTTAAAAAGGAGGGTGCCTTACACGAGTATTACGACCCGGATACCGGAGCGCCGATCATGAACAAAGGCTTTCAAAACTGGAACTACCTGGTGTTGAATATGATTGACCGGTTAACGGGGCAAAAGACGATTGAGGAGTTTTAGGAGTAGTGAAGTATGAGTAAAGAGCGATGCATACGTGAACGCGTTGGCTGTCATGGTGAGCTTGTCGAACCACGGAGCGCGGGAAGTTCAGCACCAAAAGCCTTTATGGACCAATAATATATCAGAGATGTACCATGTTTATATACTTCGTTGCTGCGATGGTAAATACTATACCGGAGTAACTAACAATATTGAGCTGCGAATTTTGCAACATCAACAAGGTCTTGATCCCAATGCGTTTACCTATAAACGCAGGCCGATAGAATTGGTGTTTAACGAGGTTTTTAAGGATATCGACCAAGCCATAGCTTTTGAAAAGCAAGTTAAAGGCTGGCGAAGAGAAAAGAAGGAAGCTATCATAAATGGCGATTGGGATAAATTGCCAGAGTTATCAAAAGCATATACATTAAGGTTAACGAACGGAGGTTCGACTGCTGAACCTGGCGAAGCATCACTATGACAGCATGTGTAGGCCACCGCTCGGTGGTTCGACAAGCTCACCATGATAGCCCCCGCGTAACGGATTTTGTTTGCAAACAATTTAAGATCACTTATGAGTGCGATATGAGAATACTACTCCGCCTTCTCCTTAATTGCCAATTGCCCACACGCAGCATCAATATCTTTACCTCGGCTACGGCGTACATTGGTGATGATGTCCTGTTTGCGCAGGTAATCGGCAAAGGCCTCGATTTTATCAACCGCTGCATTGGTATAGGCGGCGAAGGATATAGGGTTATACTCGATGATGTTTACTTTGCAGGGTACGTGTTTGCAAAATTTGGCCAGTTCCATGGCGTCCTGCAGCTCGTCGTTAAAGTCGTTAAATACGATGTACTCGTAAGTAACCGGGTTTTTGGTTTTGGCGTAGTAGTATTTCAACGCCTCGGCTAATGCCTTAAGCGTGTTTTGTTCGTTAATAGGCATAATCTCGTTGCGCTTTTTATCATTAGCGGCGTGCAGTGATAAGGCGAGATTAAATTTCACACCATCGTCGCCCAGCTTTTTAATCATTTTGGCAATGCCCGCGGTAGATACCGTGATGCGCTTGGCAGCCATGTTCAACCCGTCTTCAGCGGTAATGCGCTCTATCGATTTTAACACATTGGCGTAATTGAGCAGCGGTTCGCCCATGCCCATATATACTATATTGGTTAGCTGATGATTATAATTTTCGCGTGCCTGGCGGTCGATCAAAACCACCTGATCGTAAATTTCGTCGGGGTTTAAGTTGCGTTTACGCTCCATATATCCTGTAGCGCAAAATTTACAGGTTAGGCTGCAACCCACCTGGGATGATACGCAGGCCGTCATCCGGTCTTCGGCCGGAATTAAAACACCTTCAATTAAATGATTATCGTGTAAAATAAAAGAATTTTTTATAGTTTTATCTGCACTATATTGTGAAGTATTTATTTTAACGTTATTGATTGTAAACAGCTCATCAAGTTTTTGACGTAGCTCTTTTGAAAGGTTGCTCATCTCGCCGAATGAGGAACACGATTTCTTCCAAAGCCACTCATAAACCTGGGCTGCCCTGAAGCTTTTTTCCCCTAATAGAGCGAAGTGTTTTTTTAACTCTTCAAGGTTTAAACTGCGAATATCAATTTTGTTGCTTTGCATTATTAACGCAAAGTTACTTAAATAAAAAAATGTACCCTTTTACTAATGCTTGTTTTTATTGGAATTACATCAAAAATTACTTTTAGTTAAAAAACTTTAGGTAAAGGTTGATGTTTTTGTAAAGACATCAATTACAATTTAATGAGAAAATTTAGAGCCGATTACGTCTTTCCTATTAATGCCGACCCGATAAAAAATGGAATTGTAAGCGTTGATGATCATGGTAAAATTTTAGCCCTCGAAGATGGGTTAAGCAGTACCGACAAAAATGTTGAGAATTTAAAAGGGATTATTTGCCCCGGATTTATAAACACCCATTGCCACGTTGAACTATCACACCTGAAAAACAAGATAGAACCAGGCGGTGGCTTAATCAAATTTATTAAAGATCTGCAATCGCAGCGCAATACCGATCCTGAAGCTATTCTTGCGGCTGCCGCTGCCGCCGATAAAGAGATGTTTGAAAACGGCATCGTGGCCGTTGGCGATATCGCCAACTCGGCCGATGTCATACCCGTTAAGCGTAAAAGCGAAATTTACTATCATACTTTTATCGAAGTGTTTGGCTTTACACCCGATAAAGCCCAAACCATTTACGACAACGCCATTGCCTTACGTGAGCAATACAAGCAGATGTCGTGTTCGGTAACGCCGCATGCGCCTTACTCGGTAAGCAAAGAATTGTTTAAGCTGATTTACCGCCTGTGCGAAAAACAGCCTAACCTCATTAGCATCCATAACCAGGAAACAGAGGAGGAGAACAAGTTTTACCGCTACAAAACCGGTGATTTTTTAGATCTGTATAGTTTTTTTAATATCGATATCAGCTTTTTTAAGCCCCAGGCGCGTAACTCGGTGCAAACCACTATACCGCTGCTTACCAATAAGCAAAATATCCTGTTGGTGCACAATACCTTTACCAATTTGAAGGATATTTACTTTGTAAGGCGTTTTGACCGTAAGATAAACTGGTGCTTTTGCCCCAATGCTAACCTGTATATTGAGGGGCGATTGCCTAAAATTGACCTGTTTATGGATCGTGGGTTTAACATTACCCTCGGTACCGATAGCCTGGCATCCAACCATAAATTATGCCTGCTGAGCGAAATGGCCGTAATTCAGAAACATTTCCCGGATATCAGCCTGCGGCAGCTTTTGCAATGGGGAACCTTAAACGGCGCTAAGGTTTTGGGTATCAGTGACGAAAAAGGCTCGATAGAAGTGGGCAAAACGCCCGGGTTAAATCTGCTTACCGGTTTGGATGGATTTACAATTACTGATGAGACTAAAGTAAGAAGGTTGGTGTAATAACTCACTTCAGGCAAAATTCCTGGTGAGTATTTGCAATTCAAATTTTTATACTGTGTTTACCGGTTCGAATTAGTCTGCCATACAACTACCAATTATCATTTCAAAATGATAACTTAGAAATCGAAACTGCTGGTCCCGAGATCGGTATCCTTATTTCATACATGAAGATAAATTTTAAGACGTATAGATCCTATGAAAATACTGTTGGTATATCCTGAAATGTATGATTCGTTTTATGCTTTCAGGCATCTCGCTGCTTTGGTAGGTAAAAAAGCAGCTTTTCCTCCGCTGGGTTTACTAACAGTAGCTGCTATGTTGCCGCAAAACTGGGAACGAAGGCTTATCGATCTGAATGTAAAACCGTTATCCGACTCGGATATTGAATGGGCTGATATGGTTTTTCTTTCAGCTATGAATGTGCAGGAAGAGTCTGTCCGGAAAATCATCGAACAATGTAAAAGAAAAAATGCCACCATCGTTGCCGGCGGTCCGCTTTTTACACACGAGCATGAGCGTTTTGACGGCATCGATCATTTTGTTTTAAATGAAGCTGAAATTACACTCCCTCTGTTTCTTGCCGATCTGGAATTTGGCCGGGCTAAGCCGATCTATAAAACAGCTGAGTTTGCCGATGTAAGTCAAACCCCGCTTCCGCAAATGGAACTGATCAATATGAAGGACTACCTGTATGCCATTATACAGTTTTCACGCGGTTGTCCTTATCTATGCGATTTTTGTGATGTAACAACCCTGTACGGGCGTAAACCCCGTACCAAGTCTGCGGAGCAAGTTATCGCGGAGTTGGAGTTGATCAATAAAGCCGGCGAAACCCAGAACGTGCTGTTTGCCGACGATAACCTCATTGGAAATAAAAAGATATTGAAATCCGAGTTGCTTCCGGCATTGATCGATTGGCAGTACAAAACCAACCCGGGTTTATATTTTATAACACAGCTTACTATCAATTTAGCAGATGATGATGAAATGATGCGGCTGCTGCTTGAGGCAAAGTTCAGAAACGTATTTATCGGGATTGAAACCCCCGAGGCAGATAGCTTAAAAGCTTCGCTTAAAAATCAAAACCTTAAGCGGGACATATTGGGTAATATCCATAAACTGCATCAGGAGGGCTTTACCATTATGGGCGGGTTTATAGTTGGCTTTGATACTGATAAGGACAATAGCTTTAAAAATATAATTGATTTTATACAGGAAAGCGGCATTCCCATTCCGATTGTGAATGTACTAAAAGCACCGCCGGGCACTGCTCTGTTTGATCGGATGAAACGTGAAAACAGGCTTTCGCGACACTTTACCTTTTCTGAAGGAGAAACAAACATTATCCCTATGATGGGAGCAGAACGTTTAAAAAATGGGTTTTTAGAGGTAGTTTCCAATATTTATCCTCCTGAACATTCCTATAAAAGGGTTAAGAGATTTCTAACGATCCATGAATTTCCTAAAAATGGTGGCGTTAAGACGAAAGAAAAATATACTCTCTCGCAATTATACCATATTATAAAGGCCATTATAAAACTGGCTGTGTTTGATAAAGACGGCAAGTATTACCGGGATCTTTTGCTATGGACCTATAAAAACAAACGATCTCATCTCTCCCTTGCCTTGATGTATGGCATGATGCTTTATCAATTGAGAGAAAACTATAATCAAATTGTGGCCACGCTTTCAAAATCATCACCTGATACCTATGAACCCCAGCCCAAAGCGACACTGTTAGCAGAAGCTGTTTGAGGGCTTTGGTCAAAATAAGATAGGATTGAATCGCATTCTTTATTAAGAAAAGCGAAGAGTTACTTAAAATCCCACCAAATGGTTTCCTTAGGCGCATCGCCCAAAGTATAAGGTTCGCCAATGCGGGGCACGTTAACCTGAACATGTAATTTCTCAGCAGCGGGCAACAGCTTTTCTATAGGCTCGTTCCAGGGATGATCGGCTTCTACAAACTTTGCCCAGTGGATGGGCTGTAGTAAGCGGGCATTCAGATCGACAGCAGCCTGGGCTGCCTGACCCAACCACAGGTGCGTCCACGGCCAGTTGGGGCTATACTGCCCGCACTCCAGCAATGCAAGGTCAAACGGGCCGTATTGCTGGCCTATTTGTTTAAAATGCGGCCCATAACCACTATCGCCACTGTAAAACATGCGGTAATGGTCGGCCTGGATCACAAAGGATGCCCAAAGCGTTTTATTTTCTGACGAATAAGTGCGGTTACTTTTGTGCTGCGCTGGGGTAGCGGTAATCTGCAAACCACCGGGCAGTGTGGCTGATTGGTTCCAGTTCAGTTCGATGATCTTTTTAGGGTCAAATCCCCAGTATATCAAATCCGAAGCTATGCCCATCGGTACTACGGCCATTTTAATGCGGTCTTTCAATTTTTTCAGGGTGCGATAGTCCAGGTGGTCATAATGATCGTGCGAAATAATGAGTACGTCAATTGGCGGCATATCTTTGGCGTGGTAATTTTTAGTGCCGGGGAACGCCCTGATCAATCCGGGTACCGGCCCGGCATGGTTGCTAAATACGGGATCGATCAAGATATTGCCCTCACCGGTTTTGATCAGCATTGACGAATGCCCGAACCAAACGATGGTAGGTGCAGGGGAGGCCAGCGCATTCAGGTCAGTTTTAACCCAGGGCAGCGCTTGAGAGGGCCGGATGGTTTTAGGGCGATGATGAAAAATAAGATTGTGTTTAATTGTCGAGTCTGACCGTTCGGCCAGGTTTTCGAAAGCGCCATTTTTATAATTAGACAAAGTATCTAACCGGGCAAGCTCATCGCCATTCGGGTTTTTACCTACTGATCTCACCACACCGCATCCTGCCAGCGCCGCTAACAACAGCGCGGCCATTCCCATCCTCCAACTTCTCTTCATGCTCAATTGCCAGTAACGCTTACGTACGCTGATTATTTTATTCTAAGATAATTGCTTTTTTTTGTTTTATACGAAGCCGCGAACAGGATTGTTACTGTTACCCAACCTTACGTATATTTGCGCGATGGTAAAAAAGCATTTAAATATTACCGTGCGGGGCAAGGTGCAGGGCGTATCATTCAGGTACACCACCAAAGCCGTGGCCGATCAATTAGGGGTACGCGGTATTATTTATAACCAGGCTGATGGCAGCGTTTACATGGAAGCTGAGGCCGACGACTGGAACATGCAATTGTTTTTAGACTGGTGCCACGAAGGCCCCACAGGCGCCGTGGTAAATTCGGTTGAAACCGATGAAGCCGAACTGAAAAACTATCGTAATTTTGAGATTGTTAAACATAACGGATAACAGTAATTTCAATAATCAATTTACCGCAACGATAAGCATTGTCAACAGCTAAAAAATTTGCCGGGCAAACCGCCATCTACGGGTTAAGTACCATTATACAACGCTTGTTGAGCTCGGTACTTACGCCATTATATACAACTGCATACGCGCCAAAAGTTTATAGCATATTCAGTACCATGTACAGCTATGCTTCGCTGCTTAACGCGTTTTTGTCGTTCGGGATGGAAACTACCTTTTTCAGGTACCTCAACAAATACCCTAACGAAAAGCGGCAGGTATATAACAATGGTTTTTGGGTGATCTTTGCGGTATCGGTCATCTTTTTGCTGCTTACCATGCCGTTTACCTATGCCATAGCAAGCATCATCAAAATAGGTAATGATACTTCGCAGGTACAGTTTCAGCATTACATACAACTATTCATTGCCATATTGGTGGTTGATGCCTGGTGTGTTATTCCGTTTGCCAAATTGCGGGCCGATGGCCGGCCCATCAGATATGGAGTGGTTAAACTGGTGAACATACTGGTTACTGTCGCGCTTAATCTGATACTGATATTCGGCGTGCCTTATATCATTTCGCATCACCTGGCCGGCTGGCGATGGTTTGCCGGCTGGTATGTGCCGGGTTGGGTGGCCTATGCCTTTATTTCAAACCTGGTTGCAAGTATTGTTTCGTTGCTGATGCTGCTGCCACAATTGGTGAGCCTGCAATTAAAGTTTGACAAGGCCATGTTTGCCGGTATGCTGGTATACAGCTGGCCCATGCTGGTGGCCAACCTGTCGTACATCGTGAATGAAAATTTCGATAAATTATTGTTAGGTAAACTGCTGCCGCCAAATATCAGCGAACATGAAGTGGGAGTTTACGCGGGCTGCGCGCGGCTGTCTATCTTTTTAAGCTTATTTAACCAGGCTTTCCGCATGGGGGCGGAGCCCTTCTTTTTCAGCCACGCCAAAAACAAAAACTCGGGTCATACCTATTCGGTGATCATGGATTATTTTGTAATAACGATGTGCATCATGTTTGTAGGTGTGGTGGCCAATATCCAGATATTGAAATACTATATCAATAACCGTACTTATTGGGTTGGGCTTGATGTAGTGCCGCCCTTGCTTTTAGGCTATGTTTGCCTCGGCGTTTACATGAACCTGTCGGTATGGTACAAGCTATCCGATCAAACCCGGTACGGTTTGTATATTTCGGGGATCGGCGCCATCGCTACCATTATCCTTAATGTGCTTTTCATCCCGAAATACAGCTATATGGCATCGGCATGGGTGTCATTGATAGCCTATGCCATCATGATGATACTTTCATACATTTGGGGACAAAAAAACTATCCCATCCCTTATCACCTCAATAAAAATTTGACGTATATTATCGCCTCCATTATACTGGTGTTTTTATCGTTCTATGTTTTTAAAAGAAATATTTTTATCGGCAATGCGCTTTTGCTGATCTTTACGTTAATTACATTCGTGGTAGAGCGTAAAACATTAATGCAGATATTAAAAAGAAAATGAACATACGCGTAATCAACAAATCAAAAAACGCTTTGCCGGCTTATGAAACCGCGCATGCCGCCGGTATGGACCTGCGTGCCGACCTGGAAACTGCCGTAACTTTAAACCCTTTGGAGCGTAAACTGATACCAACCGGTTTACATATTGAGTTGCCTGTGGGTTATGAGGCACAGATAAGGCCGCGCAGCGGATTGGCGTTTAAGTTTGGTATCGGTATTGTTAATTCGCCGGGAACCATTGATGCCGATTACCGCGGCGAGATCAAGGTACTGCTGATTAATTTATCGACCGAGCCATTTGTGATCAATCACGGCGAGCGTATCGCGCAGATGATCGTTGCCAAACATGAGACCGTGGTTTGGGAGCAGGTTGAAGACCTGAGCGAAACATTACGCGGGCATGGCGGTTATGGCCATACAGGGGTTTAATTTTTAGAATGAGAAGAGGGAGCACCATATTAATTTTGTTGTTGCAAGCTGTGGCTTTAGGTGGTTTTGCGCAAGACAAAAAACCTGTACGCCAGCTAAACAGGCCACTTACCGCTGCCGACAGCAATATGGTGCGCCAGATGTTTTTCACAGCTCTATGCGAAAAAACCAGCGAACGTTATCCGGAAGCGGCCGACTTGTTTACCCATGTTCTGCAGGTTGACCCGCTGAATGACGCTTCACTGTACGAGTTGGGAAACATCAAACGTTTGCAAAAGGACGAGCCGGGCGCGCGTAACCTGTACGAAAAAGCTACCACTTTACAACCAGATAATAAATACTATTGGGTTGCTCTTGCCGAAAGTTACGAAAAGATAAACGACATCCCTAAGCTGGAGAATGCTTATGACGAGCTGATCCGCATCGATCCGAATAATGTCCAATACCTGTACGAAAAGGCCAACCTGCTTTACGTAGAAAAAAAATACGACCAGGCGTTGGATGTTTACAAACAGGCTGAACAGCTTACCGGACTAAGCGATGGATTAGTGATCAACCGGCAAAAGATATACCTTAAACAGGGTAAGCTTGATAAGGCTACCGGCGAACTGGAAGAGATGATCAAATCCAGCCCCGAGCAGATCAAGTATTACCTGTTGCTGGCCGAGTTGTATAATTCAAATAACATGAACGATAAGGCGCAAAGTGTTTTGCTGCGTGCCGAAAAGGTTAGCCCGAATAACGAGTTGGTGCATTTGGCTCTGGCCGATATCTACAGCGATAAAAAAGATTATAAAACCAGCTACGACCAGATAAAACGGGCATTTGCCTTGCCAGATGGCGACATTGAGCAAAAGCTGCATATCATTTCGGGGTACCTGCCTAAGTTTCCCGACCCGAACGCCAAAGCCAGCGCGCTGGAGTTAAGCAAAATATTGACCACAACCTATCCGAACGATGCCCGAGCTTTTGCTGCCTATGGTGATATGCTGCAGCAAAACGATTATAATAAAGAAGCGCAAGCAGCTTATAAGAAATCTATCAGCCTTAATAACCAGGCTTATGGGGTGTGGGAGCAGTTGGTGCGTGTTGATCTGACCAATAACGATATCAACGCGGCGACTAAGGATGGAGAGGAAGCCTTATCCATTTTCCCTAACCAGGCCTGGATGAATTATTTGACAGGTGTAGCCTGGGCGCAGAAAAAGGATTATAATAAGGCATTAAGTTATGTAAATAATGTGCCCTCGCTCGAAACACAGGATAATGGTTTATTATCTCAAAGCTATTCGGTAGCAGGTGATTGCTATCATAGTATCAAGGATTATAAAAAATCGGACGAGGCTTATACCAAGTCCATTGAGCTAAACCCTGATAATGCCTATACCTTAAATAACTTTGCCTATTATCTGAGCTTGCGCAATGAGCAACTGGACAAAGCCGAGCAAATGGCCAAACACGCTAACGATCTGCAGCCGGGTAGTTCATCCTTCCAGGATACTTATGCCTGGGTGCTGTTTAAACAAAAAAAATATACCGAAGCTAAGGTATGGATAGAGAAAGCCATAGCCAGCGATAAAGGTAAAGACGCCACACAAATTGAACATTACGGCGACATTTTGTTTTACCTGAACGATGTTGACGGAGCCGTACAAAACTGGAAAAAAGCCAAACAACTGGGCGCCCAAAGCCCTGAGCTAGACCGCAAAATTAATGAAAAAAAATATATCGAATAAAGTACTTCTGTTGGCTTTATTAACCCTGGCTGGCTGTTCGGCCAAAAAGAAATTAGTGGCCGTGCATAAACCCGACACCGGGATTATCAAGGCTGATACCACGCCTACAGGAGTTGCGGTCATCAAACCGCAGCATCTTACCTTGCAGCAGCTTGGTGCCATACAATCTACCCAGCTTAATTTTGAAACACTTTCGGCCAAAGCTAAAGCTAAACTTAATATCGACGGGAACAACAACGATGTGACGCTAAATATCCGCATCAAAAAAGGGCAGGAGATATGGGTATCTGTTACCGCGCTTTTAGGCTTGGAAGGCGCACGGGCCTTGATCACACCGGATAGTATTAAGTTGATCAACCGTTTGGAATCTACATACTTAAAAAAACCTTTCAGCTATATAGATGAGTTGGTAGGTAACCAGGTTAGCTACCAGGCGTTGGAGGCTTTAATTGTGGGTAATACCTGGCTTGGCCTGGTTGATAGCAGCGCTGTACAAACCAGCGATAATGGTTTGGTGTTGAGCGGAGCGTTGCAAGATATCGTTTACAAATTGTTGATCGATAAAAATATGCGCCTGGCCAGCATTAGCATGAGCAGTCGCGGTATTGTGGCCCGTAACCTGGACGTGGATTACAATGGTACCTTTCAGGCTTCCGACTGCAAACTGCCGGCGCAGATCAATATCAGCGCTACATCAATTAAATCGAAAATAAATATCGCGTTAACATTCACTAAAGCGGATATTAATACCAACCCCCAATTTCCTTTCCAGGTTCCGGCCCGATATTCGGTAGTAAACTAATATATTTGTTTGATGAAGTTTCTAAAAGCGTTTGTAATTTTATTCCTCCTACTTGGATCTGTAAAAGCTTTTGCACAAACCAGCGATGAGTTGAAAAGGCAACGCGAACAATTGGATCAGCAATTAGAGAAACTAAGACACGACCTGGAAGAAACTGCAAATAACAAAAAGTCGACCCTGCACGAGCTGAACCTGATCAAAGCCAAGATCCAGTTGCGCGAAGAGGAGATCAAGAATATGAACTCGCAGATCAGGTTGCTGGATAACCAGATATCTGATAATACCAACACTGTCCACAGTCTGCAAAATCAGCTTAACCAGTTAAAAAAAGAATATGCTGCGATGGTGCTGTTTGCCTTCCGTAATAAAAGCGCCTACAATAAGCTGATGTTTGTTTTTGTTGCCAAGGACTTTAACCAGGCGTATAAACGGTTAAAATATATGCAGCAGATAGGTGCCTATCGCGAAAGGCAGGCGCGTTACATTACCGGCACGCAGAAAGACCTGAACAATAAAATTGTTGAGTTGGATAAGAACAAGAAGGAAAAAAATACGCTGTTAGCTGACCAGGAAAAGCAAAAGGCTACGCTGGGTAAAGAAAAAAATGATCAGGACCAGGTGTTAAAGGATCTATCCCATAATCAGAGACAACTTAAACAGCAGATAGCCGAAAAACAACGGAAGGCACGAGCGTTAGACAGGATGATCATAATCGCTATTCGCAAAGATAAGGAAGAAGCAGAGCGAAAAGCGGCTGCCCAGGCTGCGGCCGACGCGAAAGCTGCTGCTGCGAAAGCAAAGGCTGAAAACAGGCCGGCACCGGTTGTGGTAACACCTAAACGCAAAACGACATCGGAAGCATTGGAAGCCACACCAGAGGCAGCAAAAGCGTCGAGCGACTTTTTGGGCAATAAAGGCCGGTTGCCATGGCCTGTGGCTGCGGGGGTGATCACCCAAAACTTCGGTGTTGTATATACCGATGGCATTAAGGATGAAAATAATGGTATCAATATCAAAACATCGAAGGATGCTACGGTGCGCGCGGTATTTGATGGCGAAGTATCGCTGGTTGGCGATGTGGCTGGTACCTACACTGTTGCAATACGCCATGGCGGTTACTATACGGTATACTCAAACCTGCGCACTACCTCGGTTAGCAAAGGGCAAAAGGTAAGCTATAAACAAGCTGTCGGCTCGCCGGCTACCGACCCGGTTAGCGGCGATTATGAAGTAATATTTGAGGTTCTGAAAGGTGAAAGCTATCAAAATCCAACCTCGTGGCTGGCACCTAAATAATTATAAATCATACAAAGCTGATGTCATCGCGAACGATAGTGAGAGATCTTCTGCTGCAAACCAACTGACGATTTGCTTACAGCAGAAGATTTCTCTCTCGTACCTCGTTCGAAATGACAATTTTTAACTTTACTTATTACGATTTCAATCGTAATTATTCAAATCATACTTAATCTATTAAATTTGTAGCTTTAAAATTTGCAGTACGGCTGTTTTATAGTTGTACTTTGATAAGTTTTTTTATTTTCGCTGCATGACGAAATCATACCCCACTTTGTCGGCCATACAAGCAGATCTGCAACAAGGTAAAGTTACCGTTGCCGGGCTGGTTGAGGGATACTTACATAACATTAAACTTAACGAACATTTAAACGCTTTTAACGAAGTTTATGGCGATGAAGCCCTGGTGTTTGCGCGGGTGGTTGACGAGAAGCTGAAAAATGGGACTGCCGGCCGTTTAGCAGGGATGGTGCTGGCTATTAAAGATAATATCTGCTATAAAGATCACCAGGTAACGGCTTCATCGAAGATACTGGATGGTTTTACCTCGGTTTTTTCGGCTACGGTCATCGAGCGTTTATTAGCTGAGGATGCCATTATTATTGGTCGTACCAATTGCGATGAGTTTGCGATGGGCGGTTCGAACGAGACCTCTTACTTTGGCGCGGTAAAAAACCATGCTGACCATAGCAAGGTTCCGGGCGGGTCATCGGGTGGCGCGGCAGTTGCTGTACAGGCTGATATGTGCCATGCTGCCATTGGCACCGATACCGGCGGTTCGGTAAGGCAGCCGGCTGCCTTTTGCGGTATAGTGGGCTTAAAACCAACTTATGGCCGGGTATCACGTTATGGATTAATCGCTTATGCTTCGTCGTTCGATCAGGCCGGGCCAATGACCCGGTCTATTGAAGATGCTGCCCTGCTGATGGAGATTATGGCTGGTGCCGATGAATACGACGCTACCGCTGCCAATGTTCCGGTTCCGGCTTATACTGCCGGGTTGAAGGACACCGGTAAAAAAAGGATCGCTTACCTCAGCGAAGCGCTGACCAGTCCGGGGGTTGACCCTGAGATCAAGGCGCTGCTATCGCAATACATCGAAAAATTACAGGCCGACGGCCATATTGTTGAGCCTGTATCCTTTAAATATATGGATTATGTAGTGCCTACTTACTACATCCTCACCATGGCTGAAGCTTCATCAAACCTGGCACGGTATGATGGCGTGCATTATGGTTACCGTAGCCGTAACGCTACCACGCTGGAATCAACTTATAAAAAATCGCGCTCGGAAGGTTTTGGCAAGGAAGTGAAGCGCCGCATTATGCTGGGCACATTTATTTTAAGCTCGGGATATTATGACGCCTATTATGCAAAAGCCCAAAAAACACGGCGCTTAATACAGGAAAAGACGCTTGAAATAGTAAATAACTATGATTTTATCCTTTCGCCCACTACGCCAACACCGGCCTTTGGCATTGCCGAAATAATAAAAGATCCGATCGTTATGTATCTGGAAGATATTTTTACCGTACAAGCCTCATTAGCGGGTATTCCAGCTATTTCAATACCATTGGGCAATAACCAAGCCGGATTGCCGTTAGCGTTACAGTTAATAACCAAATCGTTTAACGAAAGTGGTTTATTCAGTTTTTCCAAATATGTGTTGGAACTTGCTAAAAATTAGTATCTTAGTATTGGTAACTAAAGTATGGCTTTTGCCGTAAAACCCCCAAAATTAAAAAATGAGGAAATTATCGACTTTTATCGCCTGCCTGTTTATCATCCAAGTTGCAAAAGCCGACCTTTTAAAAACCTTCACACCAACCATTAAGGCCGATTCGTCGGCGCTAACCACGCCTCGCCGCGATACCACGATCTTGCCGATGGTTACCGTTGGTACAACATCATATCAAGGTACAACCTTCAAGCACCGGCTGGACTCGATCCGGAAAGAAATACCGCTTGATTACAATGAGTACGTACAAAGCTACATCGATATTTATACCTCGCGTAAAGAGGAGATGGGCCGTGTATTAGGGTTAACCAAGTATTACTTTCCAATATACGAGAAAGCCTTCCGCGATGCAGGTATCCCGCCAGAGATCAAATATTTGTCGATCGTTGAATCGGCGCTGGATCCTTTTGCTGTATCGCGCGTAGGCGCTACCGGCCCGTGGCAGTTTATGTTTGCCACAGCCAAACTGTACGGGTTGAATATAGATAATTATGTAGACGAGCGCCGCGACCCGATACAGGCAAGCTATGCCGCAGCGGCGTATATTAAAGATGCTTACCTTGATTTTGGCGACTGGCTGGTGGCCATAGCATCATACAACTGTGGCAAAGGCGCTATCACCCGCGCTATCGAAAAAGCCGGAGCAAGCGATTTTTGGTCGATACGCCCGTATCTGCCTGCCGAAACCCGTAATTATGTGCCTGCTTTTATCGCGATAGCGTATGTGATGAACAATTACAACAAGCATGGCATTTTCCCCCATGCCTGCGAAATGCCATTGAAGACAGATACCGTATTGGTGAATAAATATGTATCGCTCACTAATATTTCGAAGGTGCTGAATGTGGATACCCGCCAGATCAGCATGCTGAACCCACAGTATAAAATGCTGATCGTTAACGGATCGGACGCCGCGCCTAAACGTTTGGTGATACCGCAGATAGATAAGGCCAGCTTTTCGCAACTGTACGACGCGCTGAACGACCCGGGCATCACTTCGGATCAGTTTGAGCCGGTACGGGCAAGTGTGAACGAAACCCCAGCCAAAAAGAAATTGAAAGAATCGACACCGGAGATACCTACCTCGCACCGTGTACGCAAAGGTGAAACCCTGGCCTCGATAGCCGATAAATTTGGCATGGAAGTGAGCGAACTGAAAGCCTGGAACCACTTAAGCCAAAGCAGAGTAGCCGCCGGTACCGAACTCCGCCTTACCGCGCCGCCCGCTTCGGACGTATCGGCAAAAAAGACCGGACGTAACTATATTACCTACAAGGTGCGTCAGGGTGATACCTTATCGGCCATTGCCGAAAAATTCGACGGCCTGACTGTAGAAAAGATCAAATCGGCCAATAACCTGAAAGGCGAGCACCTGCAACCTGGTATGACGCTGAAGATTACCAAAGGATAGGGTTGATTTCAGATTTCGGAATTGGTTTGCAAGCAGAATGCTTGCGTCATGATAGGTCTAAGTTACGCTGCGCTAAACTTAGACCAGTGGGGTGATCACTCATATTTCCGGCATATTTCTTGGATTTGGAAACCCAGTATAGTAAACTGAATAATTACTCGAATTCCATGTTTCCTGTAGCATCTGAATAATAATATCAATTGTTGCAGCTATACTTTGAGTTTTAATTGGTAAAGTCCATATATCTTTAAAATCATCATCAATTTTAGTTGCTTCAAATTGATTTAATGTAGACACACTTATTTCAGTTCCTATGGATAAAACTAAGGCCTTTGCTTGTACTAGGATGGAGATAAAAGAACTTATGTCTGCTGTGTTGCCCTCAAGTGCATCCATAGAAATATTTCCCATAGAATATGAAGCCGCAATCCTATTTGAATTGCATTGTCTATAAATTGCTTGAAGAGTTGGAGATACACTGCTTAAACCAACCTGTTCAAACGCCTTGCAAATATATTGGCAGGTTATTTCTAGAAAAAACTCTGGAATCCAAAAGCCTTTCCCTTTGTATCGTATATATGATGTATTTGGCATATCAATTAATTTATAATTTCGAACTTATCTGAATTTCGCCACTGGTCTAAGTTTAGCGCAGCGTAACTTAGACCCAAAATGCGTTAAGCTTTCAGCTTAACAAAATAACCGGCAACAAACCCTGCTCATCAGTATAATAGTCTTTGGCACTGCTGTAAAGGTAATTGGCTGGAAAATCCACCGCTCCCGATTCAACAGGGTTGTTATGTAGGTAGTCAAGCCTTTGTTCGATCATTTGGTTTGTTGATAGCTGTATTGGGTGATTATTTTGCTGCCAAAACTGGTATTTTTCGTTATTGCTGTTCCGTTGTCCGGCCCGGCTAAACATCCAAAGCATCCAGTCTTGGCGGCTTTCCTGTATGTTTTCTTCAATAGCTTTCAGTATGGTTTTTGATGTATGCCGCTTTAAGTCGCGTATAATATCTGACAGATTCCCGGTTTCGGTGCCGATAATGAGGTGCACATGGCTCGACATGATACACCAGGCATAAAGCTCAAGTCCTTTTTCATTGATGCAGTATTTCAGACTTTCAACTACGATATCACAATAAACTCTTCGCACAAAAACATCTATCCAGTTTACGGTAGCGAAACTGACGAAATATAGGTTATCGTTTTCGTGGAACTTATACTTTCGGCCCATTTAACTAACTTATGAAATTAGTTTGGTTTCGCAAGCAGAATGCTTGCGCCATGGTAGGTCTAAGTTATGCTACGCTAAACTTAGACCAGTGTTGGGAATCACATCTGGCTAGTTATGCTGTGTTGACTTCGAAAGTATGTGTAACATTGAAACAGCTTTTATATCTAATTATAAATCCAAGTTAAAGCACCATGATTGCTCTCAGCCCTTATTTGGTTTATAAAGGAAATTGCGAAGAGGCGTTCAATTTTTACAAATTGATCTTTAGCGGAGAAATATTATACCTGGGGCGATATAAGGATGTACCGCAAGAAGCAAGGAAGTTTTTCCCAAATGCACAGGACGAACACATTATGCATGGCTCATTAAAAATTAATGACAGAACAGTTATCATGGGAAATGACAGTCCTGAAACACCCGGTCAAACTGGCGATGTCAGAGATTTTTATCTTTATATTGATACGGAAACCCAAAAGGAGGCTATCCGTATATTTAATGAACTGTCCGCAGGTGGCACAGTGCTGATACCTATCGCTCATACCTTTTGGAGTGGTTGCTACGGTGTACTTACCGATAAGTTTGGTATCCGCTGGAAGATCACTTCGCATCAAAATGACTAAACTCAGAGCCAGGTTGGATATCTGATCAGAAAATCGTATATTGTAGTAAAGCGAGCTTGGTATTGCTAATTTGATAACATAGTGCCGATGTATTATCAAAAAACACCCATAAATACCCATGTGTTTTGGTTTTCGATTGCTAAAATGATAATACCCGACGAGCGGGTAAGATATTTTTTATTCAGGCCGGAAAAAGAATTGTACTTTTGTACGCTTTAACTGAGCTCGTTTAAAATGAACAAGACCAATCGTAAACTCGATGCCCTGCAGTATCATACCAAGGGGCGCCCGGGAAAAATACAGGTAATACCTACCAAGCCAACCAATACCCAACGCGATCTTTCTTTAGCTTATTCGCCCGGCGTAGCCGAACCCTGTTTGCGTATTGCTGCCAATACGGATGATGTGTACAAATATACCGCCAAGGGCAATCTTGTGGCCGTTATCAGCAACGGTACAGCTGTTTTGGGCCTGGGTAGCATTGGCCCCGAGGCCAGCAAGCCGGTAATGGAAGGTAAAGGGTTGCTGTTTAAAATATATGCCGATATCGACGTATTTGATCTGGAACTGAATACCACTAACGTGGATGAGTTCGTAAATATCGTGAAGGCGCTGGAGCCTACCTTTGGCGGCATTAACCTGGAAGATATTTCGGCGCCAACGTGTTTCGAGATCGAACGGCGTTTAAAAGCCGAGATGAATATCCCCGTAATGCACGATGATCAGCATGGTACGGCCATCATATCCTCGGCAGCTTTGATCAATGCATGCGAGTTACAGAAAAAGAAGCTCGATAAGATCAAAATGGTAGTGAACGGTGCGGGCGCGGCGGCTGTATCGTGTACAAAAATGTACCTGTCGCTGGGTGTCAAGCTCGAAAATATCGTGATGTTGGATATCAACGGTGTGATCACGCCAGAGCGCACCGACCTGGACGATATCCGTATGTATTTCGCTACCCGGCGCAAGGATGTACATAACCTGGCCGATGCCATGAAGGATGCCGATGTGTTTATCGGTCTTTCGGCGGGCGATGTGGTAACGCCGCAAATGCTGAAAACGATGGCAAAAAACCCTATCGTTTTCGCGATGGCTAACCCTAACCCCGAGATCGCTTATGACCTGGCCGTGGAGACCCGCAAGGATATCATCATGGCTACCGGACGCAGCGATTATCCTAACCAGGTGAACAACGTATTGGGTTTCCCGTACATATTTCGCGGGGCGCTGGATGTACGTGCCACCAGCATCAACGAAGCGATGAAACTGGCCGCGGTACATGCTATTGCAGGTATTGCTAAAAAGACCGTACCCGAAGAGGTAAACCTGGCCTATAATGCCAAAAACCTGCACTTCGATAAAAACTACATCATCCCCAAACCGATGGATAACCGGTTAATCACCGAGGTATCGTCGGCAGTGGCCAGGGCAGCGATGGAAAGCGGCGTGGCACGCAAGCAGATAACCGACTGGGACGCTTATACTGAAGAACTGAAGAACCGTTTAGGTACAGATAATAAGATATTGCGAAATATCGCCAACAAGGCAAAATCGAACATGAAACGTGTGGTTTTTGCCGAGGCGGATAACTATAAGATCCTCAAATCGGCACAGATCGTGATTGACGAAGGTATCGCCATCCCTATTTTGCTGGGTAATGTGGACAGGATCAAACAGATTATGCTGGAGAACGACCTGCAACTGGGTGATGTAACAATTATCGACCCGCGGCAGGATACCAGCGAGCGTGCCTGTAAATATGCCGAATACCTGTTCAGCAAACGCCAGCGCAGGGGAGTAACCTTGTTTGAGGCCAAAAAACTAATGCGCGACCGTAACTATTACGGCGCTTGCATGGTGCAGTTTGGCGATGCCGACGCGCTGATCTCCGGTTTAACTAAAAACTATGTATCTACGGTAAAGCCTGCTTTACAGATCATCGGTACCGAACCCGGCGTTAAAAAAGTGGCCGGTATGTATATGATGATCACTAAAAAGGGCCCGGTTTTCTTTGGTGATACTACAGTGAATGTAAATCCAACCGCGCAGGATTTGGTAGATATTACGGTGCTGATGGATAAATCGATACGGAAATTTAACACCAAGCCACGCATCGCAGTGCTGTCGTACTCCAACTTCGGATCGAACGAAGGCGTGATACCCGAAATGACCCGCGAAACGGTGAGCATCCTGCACAGCCAATATCCGGATATTGTGGTCGACGGAGATATGCAGGCCAATTTTGCGATTAACCAGGCGCTGCTCTCGGATAACTATCCGTTTTCGACCCTTGCCGGCGAGCCTGCCAATACACTGATCTTCCCAACACTCGAGTCGGGTAACATTGCTTACAAGTTGTTGCAGGAACTGGGCGGAGCCGAGGCCGTTGGCCCGATATTACTGGGGATGAAAAAATCGGTACACATCCTGCAGTTAGGCAGTTCGGTGCGCGAAATTGTGAACATGGTAACCATTGCCGTAGTGGATGCGCAGGAAAAGGAAAACGTGGGTTCAAAATAGAATCAAGATGCAAGACAAGGACGGCACTTGTGTTGATAGAAATTGTAATTCCGGGCTAACAGACGAGAGTTTGCGTTATGGATAGAAACGGATACCTGCCGTATGGCTAAGGCCTGCAGGAGTATGAGTGAAAAGCCCGGCCGCAGGCACGCCCTAAAGAATTTCGAATATTCAATTTCAAATTTATTGTTCCCCTTTCTGTCATTTCGAGCCAGCGCAGCGACGAGAAATCTTCTTGGCGCGATTACACAACGCAGAAGATCTCTCACTATCGTTCGAGATGACATTTTTTAGAAAAAGCAATTCTCTTGTTGATCGGGATTATAAATCTGAATTAACATTAAACCTTTAGGGGAAATATTTTTTACTTATCTAATCGCCCCTGAAATTTAACATATTTATTATGGGCCAATTAAGTTATTCTGTGTAATTTACGGATGGGTTAAAACCAACTATCTTAACACTTAAATAACTCTGTAACAAATATGTACGCTTATATCAGTGGAAAACTGGCGTTCAAATGTCCCACTTATGTGGTTATTGACGCCGGAGGCGTAGGCTACCATATCCATATATCCTTAAATACTTACTCGGCTTTAGGCGATAACGAAAATTGTAAACTTTATACGTGGTTGCACGTAAAAGAGGATGCGCATACGTTGTACGGGTTTGTTGATGAGGGTGAGCGCAGGCTGTTTTTGCACCTGATATCGGTATCGGGCATAGGGCCAAACACCGGACGCATGATCTTGTCGTCCATCACTCCGGCAGAAATTCAGGCTGCCATTATCAAAGGCGATGTTCCGCTGATACAACGAATCAAAGGAATTGGGCCAAAATCAGCCCAGCGTATGGTTTTAGAGTTGCAGGATAAGCTGAAGAAAGACGGCCCTGATACCCTGATCGCGATGCCGGTTATCCATACCGCGAAAGACGAAGCATTGGCCGCGCTGGTGATGCTGGGCTTTGTGAAAAATAATGCTGAGAAGGTTATTGATCAGGCAATAAAGTCGTCGAATGATAGTTTAACTGTTGAACAATTAATAAAAATTGCGCTTAAAAGTTTATAATTACGAAATAATATTTACAAATACCGTTGATCAGTAATTTTACCAGGAAGCTTGCTTGCAGCATCGTACTTATTACAGCCATATGTGGTAGCGCGAAGCTTTTTGCGCAGGTGGGGTCTGTTTTGCATAAGGATACCTCGTCGGTAAAATACCCGCTCGATCTTCATCCCACAAATAGCAACCTGGCGCGCGAGGGTTTGTTTCAGCCCGATCCGCCAAATTTGGTGCGCACTATCGAGTACGATGTCGCTACAAACCGGTACGTACTTACCGAAAAGGTGGGTGATATGTTATATCGCCCGGTGCAGTATCTTACCTTTTCGCAATACCTGGCGCTAAAACAACAACTGGATGAAAAGGCCTACTGGCGTAAACTATCTGATAATTACGCTTATGCTTCGCAGCAGCCGGGTTTTATCCCGCAGATCAAAGTAAAGAGCCAAACCTTCGCCAAGATATTCGGCAGCGACGTGATCGATATCCGCCCGCAGGGCTCGGCCGAAATGGTGTTTGCAGGTCAGGTCAACAAAAACCAAAACCCACTTTTCAACACTACGCAGCGCACGCAGTATAACTTCAATTTTGATCAGCATATCCAGATGAACCTTACCGGCAACATCGGCGATAAGCTGAAGATCAATACCAATTACAACACCGATGCGCAGTTCCAGTTTGAGAACCAGGTAAAGCTGGATTATACAGGCAAGCCCGACGAAATTATCCAGAAGATAGAAGCCGGTACAGTAAGCATGCCGCTCAATACTACGCTGATACGCGGCAGCCAGGCCTTGTTTGGCGTAAAAACCAAACTCAGATTTGGTAAACTGGAGATGACGAGCATCCTGTCGCAGCAACGCTCGCAGTCGCAGCAGATCACCATCACTAATCAATCGCAGACAGGGCCGTTCAAATTACAGGCATCGGACTACGAGGCCAATAAGCACTATTTCCTGTCGCAGTATTTCCGCGATAACTATAACAAGGCTCTGGCCAATATCCCTATCATCAGCTCAAATATCAATATTACCAAAATTGAGGTTTGGGTAACTAATACCAACAACAGTACTACCGAGTCGCGCGATATTCTGGCTCTGATGGATCTGGGCGAAAACAAACCTTACAATCCACAAATACAGGGTGGTGCAGCTTACTCGGGCTTACCTGCGGGTTTTAACGGCGCGCCGGGCACCTTTACACAACAGTCAAACAACCTGTTAGCAAGTCTGCCTGCTGCTGCAAGACAAACCAATTCGACAGCGGTGGCTTCCTACTTCCAGGCCAGCGGCGCTACCGATAACTATGCCAAGCTAACCTATGCCCGTAAGCTAACCAACAAAGAGTACACCCTGCACCCGCAATTGGGTTATATTTCGCTTAATTATCCGCTCAACAACAACGAGGTTTTAGCCGTTGCTTACCAATATACCTACAATGGCGTGCAATATCAGGTGGGCGAATTTGCATCGGATATCCCTGTCGATCCGGTTACGCCAAAGGTTTTATACACCAAATTGCTGAAAAACGAGATACTGAAACCACGCCTGCCCACATGGAAACTGATGATGAAAAACATCTATACCCTGGGCGCGTTCGGTATCAGCCCGAATAACTTTAACATGAGCATTACCCGTTTGGATAATGCCTCGGGTATTGAGAAGCCGGTAATGGAAGAGGGACAGAATATCAAGGGTAAACTATGGTTACAGGTTACCGGACTGGATAATTTGAACCAGCAAAACCAAAAGCAACCTGATGGCTATTTCGACTTTTTGGAAGGTGTTACCATCGATTCGCAAAACGGGCGCATCATGTTCCCCGTGCTGGAGCCTTTCGGGTCGGACCTGCTGGCTAAATTTACCCCCGCCGAACAAGCCACCATTGCCAAAACTTATGTTTATCAGCCTTTGTACGATTCGATCAAAACAACGGCGCAGCAATACTTTCCGCAATTTAACCGCTTTGTTATCAAAGGTACGTATACTTCACAATCGGGATCCGAATATCAGCTTAACGCCGTGAACATCCCGCAAGGCTCGGTGGTGGCTACATCAGGTAACCTGAAACTGGTTGAAGGTGTGGATTTTACTGTAGATTATAACGCCGGCCGTATCCGTATACTCAACTCATCGCTGCTGGCGTCGGGACAGCCTATCACCATCAACGTAGAGAATAATGCTTTGTTCGGCGTACAACAAAAATCGTTGTTAGGTACCAGGTTTGATTATCGCATGAGCGATAAACTGCAACTAGGCGCCACGATAATGCACTTGTCTGAACAGCCTTTAACGCAGAATATCAACATTGGCGATGAGCCGGTATCGAACACCATCTACGGTTTCGATATCAATTACCACTCCGATTCACGGATGCTGACCCGCTTCGTCGACAAAATACCGTTCATTACCACCAAGGCGCCATCGTCGGTAACATTCAACGCCGAGTTTGCCAAATTGGTGCCGGGCCACCCGAGCGCGCTTAACTTTGCCGGCGCCAACGGTACCTCATATCTGGATGATTTTGAATACACCAGCTCTATCATCGATATCAAAAGCGCTACAATCTGGCAGATATCAGGCACGCCACAGCTGTTCCCAGAGTCGCAACTGACTAACGACCTGAGCTATGGTTACAACCGTGCCAGGCTGGCGTTTTACAACATTGACCCGATTTTTTACAACGGCAGCCCACCACCTTTAAACAATGCCTCAACCGAGCTATCTAACCATTACGTAAGGCAGGTTTTTGAGCAGGAAGTTTTTCCGTACAAACAATCCATAACAGGCTCACCGCTGCCCATACCAACGCTCGATCTGGCCTATTATCCAAACGTTCGCGGCCCTTATAACTTTACTACCACCGGCCTTAATACCGATGGTACGCTGACGAATCCCCGTAATCGTTGGGGTGGCATGTTCCGCAGTTTAAATACTAACAACTTTGAGGCGCTCAATGTGCAATACATCGAATTTTGGGTGATGGACCCCTTCATTTATGACAAAAAACCAACCGCCGGTGGCGACCTGTACTTTAACCTGGGCAGTATTTCTGAGGATATATTGAAAGATGGCCGCAAAGGTTTGGAAAATGGCTTACCTGTTGACGGCGATCTATCTAAAGTGGATAACACCGTTTGGGGACGTGTACCAAAATTGCAACCGGTGGTTTCATCGTTTGATAACGACCCTACCGCCCGCGAATTACAGGATATAGGTTTAGATGGTTTGAACGATGCCGACGAACGCGTACAATACGCCAACATCGTTGCGCAGATAAAGGCCATTACCAATACACAGGCCGGTAACACTTTCGCTGCCGACCCTTCGGGCGATGACTTTCAATATTATCGTACGCCAGATCTTGACGCTCAGAAAGCAGGCATTTTACAGCGCTACGCTAAATACAACGGCACCGAAGGCAACTCAAAAACCTCGCAGCAATCACAGGCCGAGCTGGGTATTCAAACTTCAGCATCAACCTCGATACCCGATGGTGAAGACCTTAACCATGATAATACCATGAGCGTGGCCGACGAGTATTTTCAATACAAAGTTTCGATGCGCCCTGCCGATCTGGTAGTAGGGCAAAACTTTGTGTCTGATAAACTGACCGCCTCGGTTAAGCTGGCTAATGGTACCACGCAAAACGTAAACTGGTATCAATTCCGCATACCGATCAATGGTTATCAATCAAAGGTTGGTAATATACAGGATTTTAAATCCATCGGTTTTATCCGGATGTTCCTCACGCAATTTGCTGATACTACGGTGCTGCGTTTTGCCACCATTCAGCTGGTTCGTGGCGATTGGCGTACGTTCAATGCCGAAAATAACCCGCTTAACGTCATTGCCGACCCATCGATACCAAACCCGCCGCTGGATAACTCAAATTTGAATGTGGCTACAGTAAACATCGAACAGAACGGTAACCGTACACCTATACCTTATGTACTGCCGCCGGGTATTCAGCGCCAAAAAGATTACAATAACCTGGCTACCAATACGCAGCTGAACGAGCAATCGCTGTCGCTTACAGTAACTAATTTGCGTAACGGCTACTCGCGTGCCGCGTTTAAAACTTTTAACAATGATCTGCGTAAGTATAAACATATACAGATGTTTATTCATGCCGAGGCACTACCGGGCCAAATACTGAAGGATAACGATGTGAGTGCATTCATCAGGTTAGGGATCGATTATGTAGATAACTATTACGAGTACGTAATCCCGTTAAAAGTTACACCTAGCGGTACTTCGGATGCTGGCGGCATCTGGCCAACGGCTAATAACCTGGATATCGATCTTTCGCGGTTTACAGATGCCAAAATCAAACGGAACAATGCTACGTTACCTAACGGTAAACCATGGCCCATCAATTTGCCGTTTACTTATAACGGTGTAACCATCAAAGGTCAGCCCGATATTAGTCAACTGGCCGATATCATGCTCGGTATCCGTAATCCGTATGCTACAGCCGGCAGCGACAAAAGCGCCATTGTTTGGTTTGATGAATTGCGCCTGACCGATTTTGACCAAAGCGGCGGATGGGCAGCTACCGGAAGGTTCAATGCCAAGCTGGCCGATTTTGCCGATGTAACGGTATCTGGCAGTAAAACCACCGCTGGTTTTGGCTCGTTAGATCAAACGGTGAGCAATCAAACTTTAACTGAGTCGCATAACTATGATATACAAACCAATATGGAGTTAGGTAAGTTTTTCCCGGCTAAAACCGGCTTACATATACCGCTGTATATCGATGTGGCATCGCAATCCAGCACCCCGGTATACGACCCATCGGCCCCCGATCTGAAACTGCAGGACGAGCTTGCCGCCGCCACAACCAAACAGGCGCGCGATTCGGTTGCAGCCCTGCAATCGGAGGCAGTAGACGTGACTACGCGCAAAAGTATCAACCTGACCAACGTACACAAATCAAAAACCAACCCGGCATCGCCAACGCACCTTTGGGATGTAGAGAATCTGAGCGCCAGTTATGCTTACACCGAGGTTGATCATCACGATTATACCGTGGCCGATGCCTTGCAAAAAACCTATAATGTCACACTGGCTTATAACTACAACAATCAGCCTACATATTACTCGCCTTTTCAAAAGATCATCAAGAGCAATATGTTGGCTCTTTTCAGGGATTTTAACTTTAGCTTGTTACCGTCGCGACTTAATTTCAGTATAAACCTCAACAGGTTCTACTCCGAAAATACACTGCGTAATAACGATCCGAACAATTCCATTCCTTTAAACCCCGATGGCAGCAACCCGTTAACATCGTTCAACAAAAACTTCCTCATCACACGGGTTTATGGCATCAGCTGGAATTTGTCAAAATCGCTTACGCTGGATATTGATGCGACCAACCTGTCGACAGTTGATGAACCGGCCGGCCGTATTAATGGTTTGAAAAAAGATACACTGTGGAATAACCTGAAATCGTTGGGCCGTACTACCGACTACGGACATAATCTAAACCTGACCTATAATGTGCCGCTGAGCAAAATACCCGGCATGGATTGGATGGCCCTCACATCGCGCTACAGCACCCGTTTTGAATGGAAATCGGCGCCTGAATTTGCCTTGACCGACCCGGCATTTAACGTGGGCAACAGCATCCAAAACTCGCGTACCATCCAGCTCAATCCCAATTTAAACCTGGTTTCGCTGTATAATAAAATACGTTTCATCCGCAAGGCCAGCGACCCTAACAGTAAAGATGGCGGCATAGGTAGCTTCTTCCTCGGCGTGCTAACTGGCATCAAAAATGTTAGTGGTACTTATACCCGTACCGAAAGCACCTTCCTGCCAGGTTATTTACCAACTACCAACTTTTACGGGGCCGACCCGAATTACAATGCACCGGGTATAGGCTTTTTGCTGGGCAGCCAGGCCGATATTCGTGCCAAGGCTTTAGAAGGTGGTTGGATAACTAAAGATACACTACAGAACCAGTTGTACATTACCTCGCTGATGGAGCACATGGATTTTAAGGCTACTGTTGAACCACTGCGTGATTTACAGATCACCTTGCTGGCTACCAAAACCCGCGATTTGAACTATCAAACCAACTTTAAATATTTAAACAGTACCAACAGTTTTGAAAACCTGAGCCCGGTAACCAGCGGCGACTATACCATATCAACTCTTACCTTAGCAACGGCGTTTTCCAAACCATCGGGTATCGATAATACATCGGCAACCTTTCAGAAGTTTTTGGATAACCGTACCACTATTTCGCAGCGTTTGGGTAAGTTAAACCCTAACTCAAGCGGCACACTTACCAATGGTTATGCCGATGGTTATGGCCCTAATTCGCAGAACGTGTTAGTTGCTTCGTTCCTGGCTGCATATACAGGTAAAAACCCTGGCAGCTCATCACTGAGCGCTTTTCCTGAGATACCGATCCCTAACTGGGATATTACCTACCGGGGGTTAAGCCATTGGCCGTTCCTTGCCGATATTTTCGACGCGGTCGAGTTGCGTCATGGTTATCGCTCAAGCTATAACATCAATGGGTTTAACACCCTGCAGCAGTACACGGAAGCGAAAGGCGCCGTTAACTCACGCGATGTGAATGGTGATTTCCTGCCGTTCTATCAGTTTTCGCAAATAGCTATATTTGAGCAGTTTGTGCCATTATTGGGCGTCGATTTGCGCTTCCATAACACCATGACGGCCAACATAGAGTACAGGCAAAGCCGCAGTATCAGCTTGAGTCTTTCAAACAGCCAGCTAGGTTTGCAGAACGAAAGTAACCTGGTATTTGGTTTCGGCTATCATACTACACATTTCAGGTTCCCATTCGGTATGTTCCAGAATTTGCAGTTGAACAACGATATGAATTTTAAGCTCGACTTCTCGATCAATGATACCAAAACATTGATCTATCGCGCCGATGTAAGCGGGGCCGAAGTATCGTCAGGTTCGCAAAATATCGCGGTAAGGCCATCGGTTGATTATGCGTTGAATAAACGTTTCACCATGCGTTTGTTTTACGATTCGACCATTACCAAACCGTATACTTCTCAGGCCTTCGAGACCTCATTCGCCAACTTTGGTTTTAGTTTGAAGTTGTTGCTGCAGTAAGATTTGAATATTGAGATATTAGATTTGAGATAAAAGGGTTGTTCAAAATTTATTTTCAATAAATTTTGAAAGTTTAAAAATATAACTATCTTTGTTCATGGATCTGCGAGAGATCCATATTTTTTAAACCAAATTTTCATAATTTATTGAAAGTATAATATTTATTAACAACTAAACTTCAACATCATGAACTACTTTATCTGTACTTACACACTTTATTTGCCTATCAGTATTGTATTAACCATTTGGGTGGCAAGGGTTTTATTTAAAAATGGAAGGGTGTTTTTGGTTGACATTTTTCACGGTAACGCACAACTTGCCGATTCTGTTAACCGGATGTTGGTAGTAGGTTTTTATCTGGTGAATATTGGTTATATGAGCTTAGTCATGAAAGAAGATACTAATATAGCCGGCGCTCAAGTAGTATTAGAGGTGCTGAGCCATAAATTAGGTTGGATAATACTGATATTAGGTGCAATGCATTTTCTAAACCTGATCGTTTTCTTTAAGCTCCGAAATAAGGCACAGTTTAATAAACCCACCTTTGTTAAAGTTGATGTGACCGAATAAAAAAGGGGAGCCAATGGGCTCCCTTTTTTTACCTGTCTTTTTACTTTCAGTAGCTTTCTTTAGTCACCGATCCCGAACCCAGTTTTGAAGTATGTACCGTGGCGTTGCCGGTATACCGAACCGATCCCGAACCGATCAAACTGGCTGACAGATCTTTTTCGGCGCCGATATAAACGTTGCCCGAACCTGATATAGAAACTTTGGCCGACTCGGTTTTCAGACCCTTAGCATCAAAACTACCCGACCCTGAAATAGCAATATGGGCATCTGTAGCATTTCCACCGGCTAAATTGATACTCCCCGAACCGCTGATATCACCATCTATTTTTGAAGCCTTTACCGTGCCGGTGCTTATGCTTCCCGACCCGCTCAAAACAACCTTGAAATTTGATGCACTGATAGCACCATCAACCTTGATGCTGCCCGAACCACTGTTCACCAATGACGATAACGATTTAGCCGATACATAGATATCTGCCTTTTGGTTGTTATGGTCGGTCCAGTGCCAGTCTCTTTTGTAACGTATTTTTAAGGTATTGCCTTCAACTACGGTTTCAATCTTGTCGATAATAGCAGCGTCGGCACTTACCTTTACACTCTCGGTACCATCAATTTTAACATAAACATGGAAAGCGCCCGAAGAGGCGATAGCGGTAAATCCCGAAACCGAACGGTTTTGATCGGTAAATGCTTTGCTGAAGGCCATCTGTGCGGCAGCGCTAAGCAATAGCGCTACGGCCATAAATTTGGTCAGTTGGTTTTTCATAATTGATTCGTTGTTTTTTAAGTAAAGACGATGCAATGTACCAAAAGGTTACACCAAAAAATTATGTATCAATCGTTTTAACATATAGTATGAAAATATGATTAGGTAATTCAATAGCCACCGCTGCTTTTTCGGGATGCGATGACGACAACTATACCACACACAAGCATAAACCCGCCCAGGTAAGGTGGCCAGGTAACGGCCTTTTGCCGGTCGGCCAACACCTGTACCGGCCCGGCATCAATTACTTTTTCTTTTTTGGTGTAAGTAAAACCCGTCCATATCAGCATCATCAAACCCAGGATGATCAGTGCCGCTCCGATAGCTTTGTTCATATACTAACAATATTATTATCAGGCAATTGTTTTACCTGCCGGCAGTTTCAAAAAGCTGTAAATGTAATTTAGGGTAGAAGGTTAATTCTTTTGCAGTGCCTGGTACTTGTTGCCGTTTGATGGATCGGCACCCATCAGGATATTATAGGCTGCCACCTTTTCTTGCGCATTTTCAGCGCCCAGGATAGATACAAACTCATCTGATTTTGCGGTGAAGAACAACTGTGGCAGCATCGAGCCTACACTCTGCCGGTCGATTTGCGAAAGCGAGGGTAAAAAACCGGCAATGGCTTTTAAACCGGTGGTAGGGTTATTGGCCATCTGGTCCAACCCGTTGCGCGAATAGTTATAGATAAACTCGCGGATAACTTCGAAACGTTTGTTGTTCAGGTTTTCGGCAAGCCAATAACGGTTAAAATTGCTCTCATAGGCGTTCCACCCTTTGTACGATGAGGTTTGCGCTACGTTAACAATAGCCTTGGCTTTATTAAAGTATGGCGTACCACCAAACTTTGAAAACGAATCATAATCCAAGCCAACGATAATATATGCGTAGAAAGCCAACACCGAAGTTAGGTTATTTTGAAATACCTGATCATTAAAGTCCATCTGCTGGCCTTCGGTATAGGTAAAATCAAACTCCTTATCATTATTGCTCAGTAAGGTGCTGTTATAAGTCGAGCCATAAACTGGCCTGGTTGATTGCACTTGCAGTTCCCCGCTAAAAGTACTGCTGCCATCCCAACTGGTTACATTTAAAATAAAGTTGCAATCAATACGCTCTGTCGGCAATATCTGGTCAGCACTCCATTTATGCGCATTCAAAAAATCCTTCATCGCCGTTTCCAGTACGGTAAATATACGCTTGTTGCTAGTTTGAATCTTTGGAGTAAGCACCTGCACTCGTGCGTTCAGGTCCTGCGCATTAAGTTCGCCAATGCTCAATAAAAGTGTGGTTAAAATTAACGCAGCGTATTTCTTCATGCCTTTATCAGTTCAATTATTTTATGGCAGATGTCCGCCGCCGCTTCATCTTTGGTCTTTAAATCGTAACTGGTTTTATTCAGTTCGCGATCTATGATCGTTATTTTATTGGTGTCGGTTTTAAAGCCGGCGCCTGCGTCGTTTAACGAATTTAATACAATAAAATCCAGGTTCTTTTTATGCAGTTTCTCAATGGCGTGCTTTTCTTCATCATTGGTCTCCAACGCGAAGCCCACTAATATTTGCCCCGGCTGTTTACTTTGCCCCAGAGTTTTCAGCACATCGGTGGTTTTCTTTAGTTCGATGGTAAAGCCGTCGGTTTGCTTTTTTATCTTCTGTTCGGAAACGGTAACCGGCGTATAATCGGCAATAGCGGCGCTCATTACACAAATACGCGACTGCGGGAATTGCTCCACACAGGCCTCCAGCATCTGCGCTGCCGATGTAACGTTGATGCGTTTAATCAGGCTGCTTTTTGTTTTTTGGTTAGATGGCCCCGAAATCAAGGTCACATCAGCGCCCAAGGCAGCCAGGGCATCTGCAATAGCAAAACCCATTTTACCCGAAGAGTGATTGCCTAAAAAACGTACCGGATCGATAGCCTCATAGGTAGGGCCTGCTGTTACCAAAACCCGCTGATTAGCTAACGGGAGTTTTTTTTTATGATCGTTACTGATAAAAGCGATGATCTCTTCCGGCTCGGCCATCCGGCCTTCGCCCACCAAGCCGCTGGCCAGTTCGCCATAGCCAGGTGGTATATAAATATTGCCGAAAGATTTTAGCTTATCAATATTGTTTACCGTGGCCCGGTGTTTCCACATATCCAGATCCATTGCAGGCGCAAAATAAACCGGGCATTTTGCTGATAAGTAAACGGCAGTAAGCAAATTATCACATAGTCCGTTGGCTATTTTAGCGAGGGTATTGGCAGTAGCAGGGGCGATGATCAGCATATCGGCCCAAAGCCCAAGTTCAACGTGATTGTTCCATTCGCCGGTATCAGGTTTAAAATAATCAACCAATACCGGTTTTTTAGATAGGGTTGAAAGCGTAAGCGGTGTAATAAAGCTGGTAGCATCGGCAGTCATTACCACCTGCACATCAGCTCCGGCCTTCACCAGCAAGCGTATCAGTACTGCCGATTTATAAGCCGCTATGCTGCCGCAAACACCAACAATAATTTTTTTTTTCTCAAGCATAAAGCAAAGCCCCCTAACCCCCTAAAGGGGGATTTTATAATGTAAAATTATCAAAAATTGCAGAAACAAAAAACTCCCTGTAAGGGGAGTTAATATTATAAAAGCCTTGTTCCCCTTTAGGGGGCTAGGGAGTTATTGTTCCTTGGTTGGGTTACGGTAGTAAACCTTGTTTTCCAAAAACTCCTGTACAGCTACTAAAGTTGCCTTAGGCATTCTTTCGTAGTGTTTTGATATCTCTATCTGTTCGCGATTCTCAAAAACCTCTTCCAGGTTATCGTTTGATGATGCAAACTCAGAGAGCTTTTGGTGCAGTTCTTCCTTAATGTTGTTCGATATCTGGTTGGCACGTTTCGCCATGATCACTATCGATTCGTAAATGTTGTCAGTTTGCGTATCCAGCTCGCGCAGGTCACGGGTAATAGTGCTGCTTGCTACAACAGCTGCCGGTTTCGTATTGCTCATATTGCTAATTTTTTGCTTTTTTTATTGCTATTGAATCTTTTTGTATTTGTGGAAGCGATTTTTTCTCTTCTTCCAGTTTTTTATACAGCTTTTGGTTGGTTTCGGCCTCAGCTAAAATGCGTCTGGTTTGCGCTAATCCTGCATCGCAGTCTTTTTTCAAATCGTCAGCTTCCTTCCGGTATTTGCTGGTAGGATAATGTTCGATAAAAGTTTGATAATAACCCAATGCGGTATTGTAACGCTCTGTTTGCCTAATCTCAAAGCTGTTTTTAGCGTACAAGTATTGTGCCTTGATGGTTAAAAACTCCATCTCTTCGGCGTACTTGGTATCCGGATAATCACGCAGTGAGTTATTGAAAGCAATAACAGCCGATTGATAGTCGCTGATCGTCAAATATAACTTAGCGTTAGCGTACGATTTCATCTCCAGCTTATCGCGCAGGTTTTGTATCAGTTTACTTGCCTCGGCAGTACGGTCGCTTTTTGGGTACAGGTTTACAAACAACTGCAAAGCGTCTATTGCCTTTTGTGTGTTCTCCTGATCGAGCGAGTAGTTCGGCGAATCCAGGTAATAACAATAGGCCGACATAAAGCGGCATTCCTCGGTACGTGTACTATTAGGATAAGTATCAGCAAATACTTTGAAGTGATATCTGGCCGAAGTATAATCCTTTAGCTTATAGTTAGTGTACGCGTAATAGTAAAACAACTCCTCAGCTTCGGCTTGCCCGCGGTAGTGTTGGGTAAGATCCTCAAACAGCTCCAGCGCGCGTCCGTAATCTTTTTTATTATAATAACGTTTACCTTCGCGATATTTCTTGGCCAGATCGTTACTGGCTCTAAGCTTTTCGTATTGGCTTTTACAGCCTGCCAATGCAATAATTAGTACAATTAATAAGGCCCCGATAAAAGGGATTTGTTTTTTAAACATTTTGCAAAGATATAGCAATATTATAAATCAATCAATTATTTATTTCGCCGCAAGTTAAAACGCTTCTTTTTATAAACCTCAGCGGGGCTTTGTTTTTAACATCTTTTAACGCTTATACCTATATTCTGTTGCTATACTATATATAATGTGTTTGTATGCGATGTTGCTCCTGATAACGGTATACACTATTAAAAAGGCCTTTTGTGTACGATATACACTATTGTTGAACTTTATTTGAAAATTATTCTGACTGATTTGCAGCGCATTATAAAATATATCAAAAATTATTGCAGGCATTGTTTGTTTAAGTAATAATTGTGCCTACCTTTGCAGCCCGCAAACGAAGAAAGCGGTTGTACATTGAAAAGGTTTAGAGTAGGGTGTTGAGCGGTGAAAACCGGTAAAGTCATCCGAAAAAGGAAGCGAAAAGATCTCAAAAATTTATTTTAAAATAAATTTGGAAAGAGCAAAAGAGTTTCTACCTTTGCAGTCCCAAAACGAACGAGGGAAATAAGCCGAAAGGTTTAGAAGAGAGTTCGGGAGGTTCAAGCGATTTGAGCTTTACAAAACAAGAAGATT
>Ga0157373_10000266_pt1 | contig 42156 bp, 41 predicted proteins | sample C65metaG_FD_113460 | JGI IMG/M metagenome (GOLD analysis project Ga0157373, IMG submission 113460) | Corn rhizosphere microbial communities from Kellogg Biological Station, Michigan, USA - C6-5 metaG | ecosystem: Host-associated > Plants > Roots > Rhizosphere > Soil | place: USA: Michigan... | reverse complement strand
CAGGCTGGGGAGACACGCATGACGAAAGCCGAACTCGTGGCCGCCATGGCCGAGAAGACCGGCTTGAACCGGGCTCAGGCGAAAGACGCGCTGGAAGCCTTCATCAATTCCGTGACCACGACGCTGAAGGCGGGGGAAGACGTTCGGCTGGTCGGGTTCGGGACCTTCAAGCCCGTCGCTCGCAAGGCCGGCACCGCGCGCAACCCGCGCACCGGCGAAAAGGTGCGGCGTCCCGCATCCAAGACCTGCCGCTTCCAGGTGGGCGAGGGGCTGAAGGGCTCGCTGAACTAAAAGGGGTACATCGGGGGGATCGGAAAGGGCGGGGGCTCGAAGCGAGCGACCCGCCCTTTTCGTGTCCGGCGCGTCCGCGTAGAAGGCGGGCGGAAGGGCGGCTAGCTCAGCTGGTCAGAGCATCTCGTTTACACCGAGAGGGTCGGGGGTTCGAACCCCTCGCCGCCCACCAACCACTCCAAAAACGCGAATTGACAGCAAATTCGCGCACTTATCCCTCGAACGGATGATTGACTCGCCCTTGACGTGCGGGAAAGTTCGACCGGTCAAACTGGGGTGAGGGGCTATGTTCAGGAGAAGTCTGTTGGCCGCCGCGTTCGCGGTGGCGCTGTCCAGTTGCGCGTCGCCGCTGGTTCAGCCTGATCCCGCCGAATGGCAGCACCGAGCGGGGGACGCACGGGACTGGCAGGAGATGGCCAAGCGCACCGTGGCGGCGATCCCACTCGCGTCCAGCGGTCCAAGCTACAGCGTCTACGTCCAGTCTGACGGCTCTCCCTTTGGAGATATCTACAAGGACTACCTGGAGGAGGCGCTCTTCGCGAAGGGCTTCCCCGTGGTCCGGACTCCGGAGGGGTCGGACATCGCCGTCTCTTACGAAGTGAGACCGCTTCGGTACGCGCCAGGCGGCAAGAAACACCTCAGGGACTACTTCACTCCAGCGGCTGTCGTCGGCGCAGCCGCGACTGAGATGGGCAAGATATCCAGTGTCGATACCGGCGTTGCGGCAGGTCTGGGCCTCGCCGCGGCGGCTGACTATGCGGGCAGCCTGGACGGGGCGACAGACGCCGAGGTCGTTGTCGTCACACGGATCATCTCGCCGCGAACGAACAACTTTCACTTCTTGCGATCCGAAACGGTCTACGTCCGGCCGTCGGACCTCAAATTTTACAATGAGAGCCTTCCGGTGATCGCACTGGGAGTGAGGGGCCAATGAACCGGGGGTCAAAGATGCGGGTCCGCTCGATGCTGCTGGCGGTCGCTCTGGCGCTTCCCGCCGCCGGGTGCGCTGCTCTCGGGGCCGCGCCGCAGCCGACTTCCTATTCTCTCAAGGGCTCGGTGTACCGGGCAGTCGACCAGATCATCGATGCTTCCGATATGAATACAGGTATCGCGCTCAATCGCCCGATCATCGTGGCGACCAGCGTTAATGTGGATGACCTGAGCGACTCCTCGACATTTGGCCGCCTCGCTTCCCAACTCGTGGCAAGCCGGCTTACGCAGCGTGGGTATCTCGTCCGGGACGTGACCTACACGCAGGCGCTGGTGGTGACGCCGGAAACGGGCGAGATGGTGCTGAGCCGTGAGGCGTCGAAACTGGCCGCTCAATACGATGCCCAGGCTGTGGTCGCGGGCGCTTATGCGGTGGGCGGCGAGAAGATCTATCTCAACCTTCGCGTTCTTAGCGCAAGCGACGGCAGGGTGCTGTCGACGGTCGATGTGGTTGTCCCAGTAAACGAGGACACCCAGCGGATGATTGTTACCGGTCGTAACGACCTTCAGCGGAGGGCCGCGCTCGAGCGTTGAGGCGCCAACCGGCCCAAAACTGTGGAAAGGCGCGCAGACCCCCCGCTGCGCGCCTTTTTACCGGCCAAAGCTTCACCATATGATTGGAACCTGAACCGCGCTGTGGTGCTTAATGCTCAGCAGCGCGCGTAAGGCGCCGTTCGTCGGGAAGTGGGCAAGTCAAAGTGTTGATCGAGACCGCTGGCTACGAATTTGGGAGCGAGCGCGAGGCGCTGGCCGCGCGCATGGGGCGTCCGGCAAGACTTATCGACACCACCATGCTCTATGCGCCGCGTTCGGGCGGCGTGAAGCGCTACCTGACGGCCAAGCGCGCCTGGTTCGGAGCCAACCGGCCGCGGGTGCGCAATGTGCTGATCACGCCGGGGCCGAAGGACGCCTACGACGGCCACGGCAAGGTCTCGATCTATGCCGCCCCGCTGCCGTTCGGCGACGGCTATCGCTGGCCGCTCAGCAAGACGGCCTGGATGGACCGCATCATCCGCCAGCGCCCCACCCTGATCGAGGCGGGGGATGTTTATACGCCAGGGCTGGCGGCGCTGAAGGCGCGCGATCGGTTGGGCGTGCCCGCGATCGGCTTTTGCCACACCGACCTTGGCGCGCTGGCGGCGCTGCACATCGGCGAGTGGGCGGAGAAGCCGGTGCGCAAGCACTGGGCCACCATCTACCGCGAGTTTGACCAGGTGCTGGCGCCGAGCCACTTCATCGCCGGGCGGCTGGCGGAGGCGGGGGTCGAGAACCCCATCGCCCTGCCGCTGGGCGTCGACGTCAACACCTTCAACCCGAGCCCTGCCGATCCGGCGGGTTTGCGCCGCGAACTTGGCCTGACCGCAAAACACCGCCTGCTGGTCTTCGCCGGCCGTCCCGCCCGCGAGAAGCGACTCGACGTGCTGGTCGAGGCTGTCGAACAACTGGGCGATCCTTATGTGCTGCTGTTCGTCGGAGCCGGGACCGGCGCGCCGCCGTCAGACCGGGCGATCAGCCTGCCGTACCAACGCGATCCGGCCGGTCTGGCCCGCGTGCTGGCCAGCTGCGACGCCTTCGTCCACGCCAACGACGCCGAGCCCTTCGGCCTGATCGTGCTGGAGGCGATGGCCTGCGGTCTGCCGGTCGTGGGCGTGGCGACCGGCGGGGTCTCAGAGTCGGTCGATAACAGCGTCGGCCAGCTCGCGCCGGTATCGACGCCGGAAGCGATGGCGGAGGCTATCGAGGCTCTATTCGAGCGCGGCGCCGCCGAAGTCGGCCGAGCTGCTCGCCGCCGCGCCGTCGAGCGTCACGCCTGGGACGCCGTGTTCGGACGCCTCTCGCGCATCTATGCCGAGGTTAGCGGCCATCCCGGTTTCCTCTACGAGACGGAGCGGGCTCTCGCGCACTGAGCTCATTTCATCTTAACGCGCGTGGCAATTGCCGTGCGTAATTCTTCGCCGCTGATATTCAACAGATCAGCAGAGAGCCAGAACGGCGGAGAGCGGAAATATCCGTTTATCTTTACGGCGAACGTTCTCCACCCGGGTTTTACGAACTGCTCCGGAGACTCGTTCAGTCGCAGACCATAGATCGCGCGACTACGAAGGCGGCGTTCCAGCGCCGAACTGACTGCGCTCCAGGGTAGCGGTTTGATCATGGACCGGCCGTCGAAAACCCCTGCATTATCGATGCGAAGAACGACTGAGCGAGTGGGCGGCATCGGAACCGTAAGAAGATCGCCGCCGAAGAGTATGAGAATGCCCCAGCCGCAAAGCTGGGCGCCGAGACTCGAGCTAGGCTGGCGGATCAGCAAGACGCCCGCCATCACAAACGTCAGGCACACGACAAGCTTGGCCATGATCTTCCACAGGCTGTAGCGAGCAGCGATCAACGGGCGACTCTCCCTCCCATGTATCCGCAAGTTGCCGCGTAATCCGTCCGAAATCCACTCTCCCTCTGGAAGCAGCGTCGGTGTAAGGAGCGGCCATGACTGACGCCTCCAAATTGATCCAAGGCCGCACCGGCCCCTGGGAGATCGTGCTGGGCCTTGAGGTCCACGCCCAGGTCGCCTCCAACGCCAAGCTGTTCAGCGGGGCGGCCGTGGGCTTCGGCGCGGGGCCGAACGAGCAGGTGAGCTTGGTCGACGCGGCCATGCCCGGGATGCTGCCGGTGCTGAACCGCCGCTGCGTCGAGCAGGCGGTGCGCACGGGGCTGGGCCTGAAGGCGCAGATCAACCTGAAGAGCCGCTTCGACCGGAAGAACTACTTCTACCCCGATCTGCCGCAGGGATATCAGATCAGCCAGTTCGAGTTCCCGATCGTCGGGGAGGGCGAGGTCATCGTCGAGCGCGACGACGGCTCGACCTTCACCGTACGCATCGAGCGGCTGCACCTGGAACAGGACGCGGGCAAGTCGATCCACGACCTCGACCCGAACGCGACCTACGTCGACCTCAACCGGTCGGGCACCGCGCTGATGGAAATCGTCTCGAAGCCCGACATGAGAAGTTCTGAAGAAGCAGCGGCTTATGTCAAGAAGCTGAGGACAATCCTGGTTTATCTCGGGACCTGCGACGGCGACATGGAGAAGGGCAACCTGCGCGCCGACGTGAACGTGTCTGTGCGCCGTCCAGGCGGGGAGCTCGGCACGCGTTGCGAGATCAAGAACGTCAACTCCTACCGCTACATCCAGCAGGCCATCGAGTACGAGGCCCGCCGGCAAATTGAGATTCTCGAGGACGGCGGCAAGATCGATCAGGAAACCCGCCTGTTCGACCCCGGCAAGCTGGAGACGCGGTCGATGCGCTCCAAGGAAGAGGCGCACGACTACCGCTACTTCCCGGACCCCGACCTGCTGCCGCTGGAGCTGGACCCGGCCTGGGTCAAGGAGATCGAGGCTTCGCTTCCCGAATTGCCGGACGCCAAGAAGGCGCGGTTCCAGTCGCAGTACGGGCTGTCGGCCTATGACGCGGGCGTGCTGATCGCTGAACAGGCGCGCGCCGACTTCTTCGAAACCGCCGCCAAGGGCCGCGACGCCAAGCTGGTCGCCAACTGGACCACCAACGAACTGATGGCGCGGCTTTCGAAGGACGGGCACGACATCGCCGACTCCCCGATCCCGCCGGCCGACATCGCCGCGCTGGTCGAGCTGATCGAGAACGGCGTCATCTCCTCCAAGATCGCCAAGGAAGTCTTTGAGCGCATGTGGGCGGGCGAAGGCGCGCCGGCCGACGTCGTCGAGAAGCACGGCCTCGTCCAGGTCACCGACACCGGCGCCATCGAAGCCATCATCGACAAGCTCATCGCCGCCAACCCCGGTCAGGCCGAGGCGGTGAAGGCCAAGCCCCAGGCCATCGGCTGGTTCGTCGGCCAGGTCATGCGCGAGACCGGCGGCAAGGCGAACCCGGCCGCGGTCAACGAGATCCTGAAGGCGAAGCTGGGGGTCTGAGTTGGAGTGAAGGTGGCGGAGGGCGCCATTCCCCCAATCCGTCATCCTCGGGCTTGTCCCGAGGACCCATAATCGGGGCGGCTGGTGAGTAACGCTGGGCGGATGCCGCGCGCTACCCTCTTCACGCCTCGATTATGGGTCCCAGGCACAAGGCCTGGGATGACGGGATTGGTTGCTAGTGCAGCAGGTCGGCGACGACCTGGGCGATCAGGCCCGTGCGGGTCTGGGTCAGATAGACGTCGTTGTCGTAGCGCACCCACTGGTATCCCGGAGGCGGCGGGGCGAGATCGTAGCGGTTGTAGTCGGTCACGTAGTAGTCGCGGTTCACATAGTAGCTCCGCGACAGATGCTGGCCGATCGCATAGCGGTGCAGCTTCTTGGCCTGGCCGGGTGGCATGCCGTAAGGCTTCTTGGCGAGGCCCGGAGGCGTCCAGCCGCTGTCGGAATAGCCCTTATGCCAATCGCGGTCGGCGTGATGATCGCCGCGGTCGTCATTCGCGTCGCCATGGCCGTTATGGGGCTTGGCGTAGGCCGGGCTCATGACCAGAGCCGCGCCGGCGGTCGCCAGAAGGGCGATTTTGGCGAGTTTCATAATTGGTCTCCTTTCGTGGGGCCGCGGGGGCGACCCTCTCGAACAGGCGGCCCGCGCGAGCGGGCAGGCCATCCGTCAGAATGGCCGCTGTGGCCTGAACAACGCCTGAACCGATCGGTGGTTCAGCCTTGCGCCTTCGCCGCCGTCCGCCCAAGTTGCGAAACACCACTGACAAGAGGAAAGCGGGATGCCCCAGCCGATAGAGCTGCACTACTGGCCCACGCCGAACGGCTGGAAAGTCTCCATCGCGCTGGAGGAAATGGGCCTGCCCTACGAACTCAAGCCGGTGAACATCGGCAAGGGCGAGCAGTTCACGCCGCAATTCCTGTCCATCAGCCCCAACAACCGCATGCCGGCGATCGTCGACCCTGAGGGTCCGGACGGCCAGCCGATCTCCATCTTCGAGTCCGGCGCCATCCTGCAGTACCTCGGTCGCAAGAGCGGCCAGTTCTACGGCGACAGCGAACGCAAGCGCGTCGAGATCGATCAATGGGTCTTCTGGCAGATGGCCAACCTCGGCCCCATCGCCGGCAACACCCACCATTTCCGCCAGTACGCGCCGAGCTTCATCCACGACCAACGGCAGGTGGCCTACGGCGCCATCCGCTTCACCAACGAGACCAACCGCCTCTACGGCGTGCTGGAAAAGCAGCTGGCGGGCAGGGACTTCGTCTGCGGCGACTATTCGATCGCGGACATGGCGATCTGGCCGTGGATCGTGCCCTGGCGCAACCAGGGCCAGAACATCGAGCACTTCCCGAACGTCAAGGCCTGGTACCAGCGCGTGATCGACCGCCCCGGCGCCCAGAAGGGCTTCGCTGTCGGCGCCGAACTGCGCCGGGCCGGCCTTCAATCGGCGGGCAAGGAGGCCGAGGAAGCTCGAAAGGTGCTCTTTGGGCAACGCGCCCGCTAGCGATTACCCATTCTGACGAACGCATGTCACCGCCGTTAACCACGTGTTCAGTGCAGCTTTGATCTTCTGATTTTCAGCACCGGCCCCCCGTTTCGGATGGCCGGTATGCCGAAGGAACGGAAGTCATGATGCATAGCGTGGAAGCCATTCACGGCCACCCGCTGCCGCCGCCGGACTCCTCCAGCGACGAGCTGTTCAGGATGGGCCTGGCCTATTCGACCGGCCAGGGCGGCACGCCCGTCGACTATGTGTCAGCCCACATGCTGTTCAACCTCGCGGCCATGCGCGGTTCGCTGGAAGCCAAGGTCTATCGCAAGGAGCTGAGCTCCGAGATGGAGGCCGAAGAAGTCGCCGAAGCCCAGCGCGCCGCCCGCGAGTGGCTGGCGCACGCCTAGCGCGTCCTACATCGCCACATCCGCGCCAGGCCGCTTCCTCAGCTTGGCGATGAAGTCGACGGCCATGATCAACGTGCCCAGCGAGAAGACCACATCGCCCGGCAGGCGCATCCACTGCCAGAACCGCGTCGTATCGTAGAAGGCCTGGCTGCGCGCATAGGCCAACCCGTGCTCATAGACCGCATCGAGCTGAGGCCAGCCGATCGGGAAGAAGTGGAGCACCACCCACAGCACCAGCCCGGCGTTCATCAGCCAGAAGGCCCAGTAGCCCGGCCGATTATTGAACACCTTTCCCGGACCTGCCCGATAGCGCAGGCAGAAGTAGATCAGCCCCAGCGCCAAGAGCCCGAACGCGCCGAACAGCGAGGTGTGGGCGTGGTTCAGCGTCAGGAAGGTGCCGTGCTCGTAGTAGTTCACCAGCGGCGCGTTGAGCGTGCCGCCGCCGAAGACGCCGGCGCCCACGAAGTTCCAGAAGGCCGACCCCAGAATGAAGGTGTAGGCGAGGTTGTAGTCGAAGGCGGTGCTGGCCTTGATCAGGCGGTGCTGCTGGATGGCTTCGAGGATCAGCAGCACCAGCGGCAGCACCTCGATGAACGAGAACATGGTCCCCAGCGGCACCCACATGCTGGGCCCGCCGCCCCAGTAGAGGTGGTGGCCGGTCCCCAGCACGCCGCCCAGGAAGATCAGGATCAGCTCCAGATAGACCGACCGCTCCGCCAGCTTGCGTGAGACCAGCCCCAGCGCCATCAGCAGGTAGGCGCTCATGGCCACGGCGAAGAACTCGAACGACTGCTCGACCCACAGGTGGACGACCCACCAGCGCCAGAAGTCGGTCAGGGTGAAGGAGTGGCCCACGCCCGTCAGCGGGATCATGCCGAAGACGTAGAGGATGGCCACGTTGACGGTCGCCGCCCAGATCAGGTGCTCCATTCGGATGCGCCCGGTCCAGAACTGCCGCGTCGCCTGCTTAAGCACCTCGCGTGTCGGCCACAGCGCCCGCAGCATCAGGATGCTCCAGGACGCCAGCGCCGCGAAGAAACAGATCTGCCAGAAGCGGCCCATCTGGATGTAGGAAAGGCCCTGATTGCCGAACCAGAACCAGCCCTTGTCGATCACCCCCATGATGCCGAGGTAGTTGCCGGTCAGCGCGGCGACGACCACCACCAGAGACACCCAGAACAGCAGCTCGACCAGCACGCCTTGGCCTCGCGCCTCGCGCCCTCCGGCGATGGCTGGGGCGAGGAAAAGGCCGCTGCCGATCCAGCCTAGCCCGATCCAGATGATCGGCGCCTGGGTGTGGAAGCTGCGCAGGAAATTGAACGGCAGGATGTAGTTCAGCTGGATGCCGTAGAAGGTCTCCCGGTCGTAGTAGGAGTGGGCCATGACGGCCCCCGCGCCCTGCGAGGCCAGAAACACCGCCGCCACCACAAGGAAGTATTTGCCCACCCGCCGCTGGCTGTTGGTCAGCGGCAGGTACTCGGCCAGCGCCCGTTCGAGGGGGGCGTCGTCGGGGTGATCGAGATAGGCGCGGTACAGAAACAGCACCGCGCCCAGGGCAAAGAAGGTGAAACAGAAGCTGATCCAGGTCCAATGGAAGGTGTTGGTCGTCGGCGTATTGCCGACCAGCGGCTCGAATGGCCAGTTCTCGGTCCACGAACCGGTCGTGCCCGGCCGCCGCGCGACCGTGGTCAGGGCGGAGTAGAGGATGAAGTCGGCTGTCTGCGCGGCCAATTGCGGCGACAGGCTTCGAGCCGGCGCCCAGCCGGCCGCTAGGTTGTCGGTTCGCAAGGCGGTGGCGATGCGGATTTGGCCGGCCCGAACAGCGGTAGCGGCGGCCTCGGGCAGGACGACCTTCGACTGGGTCAGGTCGACCTGCTGCAGCTGGCGGCGCATGGTCTCGGTGGCGACGTACTGCTGTTCCGGCGCCAGGGCAGGAAAGGTTTTGCCGTAGGAGGCCACGGCATAGGCCTCGCGCGTATCCAGCCCCAGCTTGTTCAGCGCGGAAGCCGTGTAGTCTTCACCGAAATACGACCCCATCCCGTAGATGCTGCCGTAGTCCATCAGGTCGGCCTTCTGGAAGCCGCCCTTGCCCGCCACGATGTCGTCGTAGGTCATCAGCGGCCGGCCGGTAGCGTCGACGATAGCCGCGGGCAGGGGCGGGGCGTCGCGATAGGTCAGCACTGTGGCCCAGCCCAGCAGGGCGAAGCAGACGATGGCGACGACGAGCAGTATCCATTTGAGGATATCGCTGACCGGATCGACGGATGGCGCGGCAAGCACGTCGTCGTTCATCGGGCCCTCCAGGGCTGCAACCAGCACGGGCAGGGAGGAGCGTATCGTGTTGCGAGCGATATGGGAAATGCCTTCCGGTGTTGACCCCGGACGGCGGTGCGGGCAAACGACAGGCGCGCCTGGAGACGTGGCCGAGAGGCTGAAGGCAGCGGTTTGCTAAATCGCCATACCCCCAAAGGGTATCGTGGGTTCGAATCCCACCGTCTCCGCCACGCGCTCCCGAAATGAAGGCTTAAGGACCCGCGTCGCCGGGTTCGCGCGCGAGAGGCGCCTCGGGATGGACGGGCCCAAGGCCCATCTGCTGCGCCAGGGCGTCGTCCCAGCCGTAGGCGTCGGGGACGAAGCGAACGGCGCCGTCTTTCACATAGGCCGTCTCATAGATCAGCCGCACGGGGATATCGCGGTCCAGCGCGACGGTGTGGGTGTCGTCGGTTGCGAGCTTGGCGTTCAGGTCGTCCGTGGCGTTGGTCATCCCGGCGATGATCTGGGCGAGGCCCACGGCGTCGGCGACGCGGACACAGCCGTGGCTCAAGTGGCGTTCGGCGCTGTCGAACAGGGTCTTGGCCGGAGTGTCGTGCAGATAGATCGCGTAGGGATCCCGCATGTCGAACTTGACCTTGCCGAGCGCCGACTGCGGGCCGGGCCGCTGGATGACGCGGCCGTCCTTTATGTACATGTCGTGCTTGGCGAGATAGGCGCTTCCCTTTGGAAAGATCTCGGCCGCCGCGATCGATGAGGGCACGTTCCAGGGCGGGTTGACGACGAGCTGCCCGAACGAGGCCTCGATCATCGGGGTTTCGTGGCCCGGCTGGCCGACGATGACGCGTCGCTGGTCGGTGATGTTTCCGTCCTGAAAGAGGGTCAGTTCGGCGGCGGCGGTGTTGACGTCGATGCGGGTGGCCGGCGGATTGCGGGTCAGCCAGCGACGGCGCTCGAGGTTCACCGCCAGCGTGCGGGCGCGCTGGGCGGGGCCGGCGTTGATCGCCTGCAGGGTGGCCGCGCCGATGACGCCGTCGACGCGCAGGCCGTTGTCCTTCTGGAGGCGCTTGACCGCATCGACCATGGGAGGGCCGTAGGCGGCCCCGGACGCGGCGGCGTCGTCCAGATAGCCCGCGTCGTTGAGGCGCGCGGCGATGGCGGGGACGCGCTTGTCCTTGCTGCCTGCATGGATCAGGCCGCCTGCCGCAACCGGCGGGCCTTCCTCGCCCATCCGAGAACGCTCGCGCACATAGGCGTCGGACAGGGCGCGGTATTCAGGGTCGCCGGGGGCCAGGGCGTTGAACCACCGGACGATGTTCCCCGACGCCAGCGCCTTCGAGAGGCCGCCCGCCACGTCGACGTGGTTGCGATTGAGCGTGAAGATGCCGTGCCCGTTCTCCGGATCCACCGCGCCGTTGGCCAGCGCATCGGCGTAAGCCAGCGCCGCGCGGCTGAGCGCCATGTCGTCGGACAGCTCGGGATTGGCCAGCCGCGTGTCATCGAGGCCATGCCGGTTGGCCCCCGCCAGCACCTGCTTCAGCTGTCCAACCAGAGCCGGGGTCCACAGCTGGTCGCGGTGGGCCAGGGTGTAGAGGCGCTGGACCTCGGAATCCTGCTTCTGGACCGCCACGGGCTGGGCGGGCGCGGCCTGCGACAGGGCCGGGCCGGGGGCGATCAGAAGGGCGGTCAGGGCCCACGGGGCGAGCCCTGAAAAGAACCGGTCAAGTTTTGGCATGTGATTGGCGAACGTTCGCTTTTGATTACCGTTCCGGCGCGCGCGGCGGGCTCGAGATGGCCGTTTCAGCTGCGCAGCCGCACAACATTGTCGCCCGGAGGGGGCAGGGCGGCGGCGATCTTTTCGGCCAGTTCGGTTTCCTCGAAGGGCTTGTGGATGATTTCGTCGTCCGTGGCTTCGGTCAGGGCGGCGGCGTCAGCGTAGCCAGTGGCATATAGGATCGGAAGCTTGGGTCTGCGAGTGCGCAGCTCACGCGCCAGCTCGGCGCCGTTCATGCCGGGCATGGCGAAGTCCAGCAGCACCAGGTCGATCGCCGGGTGCTTCTCCACCGCATCGAGCGCGGCGCCGCCGCTGCCGGCCTCCAGCACGCGATAGCCGAGGTCCTGCAGGATGCCGGCAGTGACTTCGCGCACGGCGCTGTCGTCGTCGACCACCAGCACCACCGCCGCCAAGCCGCGCCGGTGCAGGACGCGAGGCGCCGGCGCATGCACCCGGCCCATCGCGACGTCCGCGCGAGGCAGATAGACGCGCACCGTCGTGCCGTGGCCCACCTCGGTGTCGATGCGCACGCCGCCGCCGGATTGCTTGGCCAGGCCGAACACCTGGCTGAGGCCCAGCCCCGATCCCTTGCCGACCTCCTTGGTGGTGAAGAAGGGTTCGAAGGCCTTGGCGAAGACTTCGTCGGTCATGCCCGAGCCCGTGTCGCTGACCGACAGCGTCACATAGGCGCCGGGAACCGGTTCTTCGGGTCGCCGCGCGGCGCCGAGGGTGACGTTGGCCGTCTCGACGGTCAGACTGCCGCCGACCTCCATGGCGTCGCGGGCGTTGATGGCGAGGTTGAGGATGACGAGTTCGATCTGGGTCGGGTCGATCATCGCCGGCCATAGTCCGGGTTGCAGGATGGTCTCCAGATGCACGCTGCCGCCCATGGTGCTCTGGAGGAGGTCGCGCATGCTGGCGACGGTCTCGTTCAGGTCGACCGGCTTGGGCTCCAGCTTCTGGCGGCGCGAGAAGGCGAGCATCTGGTGGGTCAGCTTGGCGCCGCGTTCGGCCGCCTGGGCGATCATGTCGAGGCGCCGGGATGTGGCGGGGTCGATGGGGTTCTTCTGCAGCTGGCGCACGTTGCCGAGTACGACGGTCAGCAGGTTGTTGAAGTCGTGCGCGACGCCGGAGGTGAGCTGACCGACCGCCTCCAGCCGCTGGGCCTGGCGCAGGGCCGACTGGGCCTTTTCGCGCTCGGTGATCTGGGCGGCGAGCTGGCGGTTGGCGGAGGCGAGTTCGGAGGTGCGCTCCTCGACCCGGCGTTCGAGCAAGGCCTCGCCGCGCCGGATTTCCTCGATGCGCTCGCGGGCCTCGTACTGGCGGCGACGACCACGCAGCGCGGTATTGACGATGCTGACGAGGGTCGTGGGATGGAACGGCCGCTCCAGGAAGCTGACGTTGCCGAGCGCGGCGCTCAGCCGCTTGGCGCTGGGATTGCGCTCCAGTCCGCCGCCGCGAAGGGTGAGCAACACGAACGGGAAGTCCGACCATGGCGGCTGCTCGGCGATCCAGCCGGCCAGCTGCGCGAGATTGGCGCTCAGCAGCGCCTCCTCGACGATCACCGCGACGCCCGCGCCCTTGTCCAGTTCACCGCACAGATCGTCGAGGTCCGCGCACACATGAACCTGCATGCCCCCCTCGGTCAGGATGCCGGCGGCCACCACGGAATCCCGCCCGTTGGGCGCAAAGACCAGGACACGCTCGGAACTGCGGTGGGTCACCCTCGGGGGTCTCCCATCAGGCCGGCGGCCGTGCCGACGAAGTTGGGCACCCCGCGCAGCACGCCCTGGAAGCCGTCCAGCGGCGGGCCGACGGTCAGGCCGTTTTCCTCGTCGATCTCGAACTCTCGGATGGTCTTCTCGTGGCCGCCGGCGCGCTTCTTGATGACGGAGATCGCCCGCCGCACCCGGCCCAGCGCCTCGAAGTAGCGCAGCAGGATCACGGTGTCGGCGAGGTAGGTGACATCGACGGGCGCCTTCATCTCGCCCACCAGCCCATGCTGGGCGACGGTGAGGAAGGTCGAGGCGCCCTGCCGGTTCAGGAACTGCAACAGCTCGTGCATGTGGAGGATCAGGAACTGTTCCTCCGGCATGGCGGCCTGGTAGCCGTTGAGGCTGTCGATGACGACGGTCCTGATGTCCTGTTCCTCGACGCACTTGCGGACCCGGGCGGTGAATTCGCCGGGCGCGAGTTCGGCGGCGTCGACCTGCTGGATGATCAGCGCACCAGTGTCGCGCATCGCTTCCAGATCGATGCCCAGCGACTTGCACCTGCGGAAGAGCAGGCCCAGCTCTTCGTCGAAAATGAACAAGGCCGCGCGTTCGCCGCGCTCGACGGCGGAGATGACGAAGTAGAGGGTCAGCAGTGACTTGCCCGTGCCGGCGGGGCCCAGGATCAGCGTGCTCGACCCGCGCTCGACGCCGCCGCCCAGAAGCGCGTCAAGCCCGAGCACGCCGCTGGGCAGCGGGCTGCGATCGAAGTCCTTGCGATGCTCGCCGGCGACGAGGCGCGGATAGACCTCAAGCCCGCCGGTGATGATGGTGAAGTCGTGAAAGCCGCCGCGGAACTTGCGGCCGCGGTATTTCACCACCCGAACGCGCCGCCGCTCGGCCCCGTAGTTGGGCGCCAGTTCCTCCAGCCGGATGACCCCGTGGGCGACGCTGTGGACGGTCTTGTCGAGGGTGTCGGTGGTCAGGTCGTCAAGCAGCAGCACGGTCGCGCCCTGCTTGGCGAAGTAGTGCTTCAGCGCCAGCACCTGACGGCGATAGCGCAGCGAGCTCTGGGCCAGCAGGCGGATTTCCGAGAGGCTGTCGATCACCACCCGCGTGGGCTTCACCTCCTCCACCTTCTCGAAAACCATCCGGGTGGTTTCGCCGAGCTCCAGATCGGAGGAGTAGAGCAGGCTCTGCTGCTGCTGCTCATCGAGCAGGCTTTCGGGCGGGACGAGCTCGAAGACGCAAATGTCACCGAGGTCCCAGCCGTGCGAGATGGCTGTATCGCGCAGTTCTTCCTCGGTCTCGGAGAGGGTGACGTAGAGGGTCCGTTCGCCCTGGCGCGAGCCTTCCAGTAGGAAGGAAAGCGCCGCGGTCGTCTTGCCGGTGCCGGGACTTCCCTCCAGCAGATAGACGCGGTCGCGCGCCAGCCCGCCGGCGAGGATTTCATCCAGCCCCGCGATCCCCGTGGCGGCCTGATGGCTTCGGCCCTCAGGCCCTTGTTGGATCAACGCGCTTCCCTGTGACAGCTGTGGCCAACAGCGATAACAGCTGGACCTTCGCTTCGATCCCGAGCGGCTAAAAATTTGCGCACCCTGGGACCGACGCGTTCGGGGGGCGTGTCTTTCGGATGCCCTAGGCGGCGAGTTTCGCCCGCTCGACGACCGACCAGTGGCGCAGCGCCGCCCAGTTGAGGATCTCGATACGGCCGTCGTGGTGCTCGATCGCCGCGGTGCAGCTTTCCACCCAGTCGCCGTCGTTGATGTAGGTTATGCCGTCGATGTCACGCATCTCGGCCTTGTGGATATGGCCGCAGATCACGCCGTCGACGCCGCGCCGGCGGGCCTCGTCGGAAACGGCCGCCTCGAAGTTCTCGATGAACTGCAGCGCGTTCTTGACCTTCACCTTCACGAAGGCGGACAGGCTCCAGTAGCCGAAGCCCAGGCGCCTGCGCACACGGTTGAACCCGGTGTTGGCGGCGAGCAGCGCGCGGTAGCCCCAGTCGCCCACGAAGGCCAACCACTTGGCGTGCTGGATCACGCCGTCGAACTCGTCGCCGTGGGTGACGAGGTAGCGCTTGCCGTCGGCCGCCTCGTGGATGGCGTCGCGCATGACCATCACGCCGCCGAAGTGGACGCCGCAGAAGTCGCGAATGCGGTCGTCGTGGTTGCCGGGGACGTAGATGACGTCGACGCCCTTTCGGGCCAGGCGCAGGATTTTCTGAACCACGTCATTGTGGCTCTGCGGCCAGAACCAGCCGCTCTTCATCTTCCAGCCGTCGACGATGTCGCCGATGAGGTAGAGGCGCTCGCATTCGACCGAGCGGATGAAATCGAGCAGCAGCTCCGCCTGACAGCCGCGTGTGCCCAGATGGATGTCGGAGATGAATACGGTGCGGCAGGAGAGCGTCGTGTCCGTGCCGCCGTCGGGGAGGTCTTTCGCCATTGGCGTCTCTCCCTGGCCTGATTGCATGACGGCGGCGCGACGGTTTCGTGAAGGCCTCGCGAAGGCGTGATGGCGCCGAAGTTTGTTGAAGCCGTCACAGGGCCTACACTTGGGCGGCCTACACCCATCGCAGACGAAGAGAGGAGCCACCCCCATGGTCCACACCGTCAGCGTAATCCCCGTCTCCGGCGGCTGGGCGGTAAACGCCCAGGCCATCGCCGCGCCGATGGTCTTCTTCAGCGGCGCCAAGGCCGAAGCCGCCGCCAGGCGGCTGGCGGAAACCATCGCCCGCCGGGGCGAGACCGCCGAAATCCGCATCTTCCTGCGTGACGGCAGCATGGCCGGGCGTTTCGCTTGCGCCCCGATGGTCGAGATGCCGATGGCGAGCTGAGGGCGACCGCTTCCGGAAAGCGGCGGCCGCGCCTACCTTAGCGCGCGATGACCGGGCAGATCGAAGTCACAGACAACCCTGAAGCCTCGCGGCTCGAGGTCCGTTTGGGCGACGACGTCGCCTTCGCCGAATATCAGCGGGCGCGCGGCGGCATGGTTTTTCCGCACACCGTGGTGCCAAAGGCCTTCGAGGGTAAGGGCGTCGGCAGCGCGTTGGTGAAGGCCGGGCTCAGGATGGCCGGAGCCGAGGGGCTGAAGGTCATCCCGCTGTGCCCCTTCTTCGCGGCCTATCTCGCCAAACACACGGAGCACTGGGACCAGGTGGATCGGCGCTATCGCGACCGGGTAGGCGCGAAGGCCTAGCTCGCCTGAGCCGAGTAGCCTTCCTCGACCAGCGCGTCTTCGGCGAAGTCGATGTCCATCATCTTCAGCAGTCGCGCGCGGGCGCGGTTGACGCGGCTCTTGATAGTGCCGAGCGCACAGCCGCAGACTTCGGCGGCTTCCTCGTAGGTCAGGCCCGCGGCGCCGACCAGGATCAACGCCTCGCGGTGCTCGTCGGGCAGGTCGTTCAGCGCCTTGCGCAGCGAGCCCAGCGCCACGCTCCAGTCCTGCGTCGGCCCGACCGAGAGGCTGGCGGCGAAGATGCCGTCCGGATCGCCGGTCTCGCGGCGGCGGCGCACGGCGGTCGTGTAGTAGGTGTTGCGAAGGATGGTGAAGAGCCAGGCGCGCAGGTTGGTGCCGGCCTCGAACTTGTCCCGGTGCGCCCAGGCCTTGATGAGGGTTTCCTGAACTAGGTCGTCGGCGTCCGATCCGTTGTGGGCCAGCGACCAGGCGAAGGCGCGGAGGGCCGGGATCAGCGCGACGACGTCGTCCTTCCAACGCGTGCGCTCGGTCATAGCGCTCTCCCGTCACTCGATTCCCACCCGCGCGGCGCTGCGGGGGAGCGCGCCTTGCCGTGAGCGGGAACACCCAGATGAACGCCCCTGCCAAGTCCCTGTTCCGGTTCCATTTCCAACGATTTGCGGGAGCCCTGCGGCGCCGTTTCGTCTAAGGTCGGGCGATGCGCGGTGACGGCGAGAGGACGGAACCTGCGGTGAAGGCGCTTATGGAGCGCTACCGTCAGGTGAGAGCGACGAGCGAAGCCCTGGCGGCGCGGCTGTCGCCCGAGGACGCGCAGGCGCAGTCCATGCCTGACGCCAGCCCCGTGAAGTGGCACCTTGCGCATACGGCCTGGTTCTTCGAGACCTTCATGCTCAAGCCGCTCCTGGCCGGCTGGCGCGAGTTCGAACCGGCGTTCGGCTACCTCTTCAACTCCTACTACGAGGCTGTCGGCGAGCGGCATCCACGCTCCGAGCGCGGGCTGATCACCCGGCCGGAGCTCGCCGAAGTTCTGGCCTGGCGCGCGGCCGTGGACGAGGGGATGGAGCGGCTGATCCCGACGCTGGACGGCGAGGGCAGGGCGCTCTTGGAGCTGGGGCTTGCGCACGAGGAGCAGCATCAGGAGCTGATCCTGATGGACGTGCTGCACCTCTTCTCCCGCTCGGCGCTGAAGCCGGCCTTCTATGATGAGGCGCCCACGCCTGCCACCGATCCCGGCGCCATGACCTTCACGGGTTTCGACGGCGGCGTGGCGGAGATTGGCCATGCGGAAGAGGGCTTCGCCTTCGACAACGAGCACCCGCGCCATCAGGTGTTGCTGCAGCCGTTCGCGCTGGCTGACTGGCTGGTGACCAACGGCGAGTGGCTGGCCTTCATCGAGGACGGCGGCTATCGGCGCGCGGAGTTCTGGCTGGCGGACGGCTGGGCGACGGTGCAGGCGCAGGGCTGGACAGCACCGCTCTACTGGGAGGGCGCAAGCGAGTTCGGCCTGCATGGCCTGCGCCCGCTTGATCGTCACGCCCCGGTCGCCCATGTCAGCTACTACGAGGCGGATGCCTTCGCTGCCTGGGCTGGAAAACGCCTGCCGACCGAGGCGGAGTGGGAACAAGCCGTGCAGTCGGGCGCTCCAGCCTGCGGGCAGCGGTGGCAGTGGACGCGAAGCGCCTATCTGCCTCACCCCGGCTTCAAACCGGGGCCGGGCGCGGTCGGGGAGTACAACGGCAAGTTCATGGTCGGGCAGATGGTTCTGAAAGGCGGCTCGTTCGCCTCGCCGGAGGGGCATGTGAGGACGAGTTACCGCAACTTCTTCTATCCGCAGCAGCGGTGGATGTTCTCCGGCGTGCGGCTCGCCACGGATGCCTGAAACAAGTTTCGAGGACGACGTGCTGGCGGGGCTGTCGGCGCGTCAGAAGGCGATTCCGGCCAAATACTTCTACGACGAGGAAGGTTCGCGCCTGTTCGAGGAGATCACGGCGCTCGAGGAATATTATCCTACCCGTACCGAAACGGCCCTGCTGAGGACCGCCGCGCCGGAGATCGCCGGCTACATCTCGGACGGCGCCGCGCTGGTGGAGTTCGGCAGCGGCGCCTCGGTCAAGACGCGCATCCTGCTGGACGCCGCGCCGCAGACGGCCATCTACGTTCCCATCGACATCAGCCCCGACGCGCTGGAGATGGCCGCCGCGGCCATCAACGCCGACTACCCGGGCCTGATCGTCGCGCCGCTGGTCGACGACTTCACGCGCGCCATCGAGCTGCCGGACATCGCGCACGGTCATCCGCGCACCGGCTTCTTCCCGGGCTCGACCATCGGCAACTTTGAGGACGGAGACGCCATCGACTTCCTGAACACCGCGCGGCGACTGCTGCACTCAGGCGCGCAGTTCGTGGTGGGTGTCGATCTGGTGAAGGACGAGGGCGTGCTGGTGCGCGCCTATGATGACTCAAAGGGCGTGACGGCGGCGTTCAACAAGAACCTGCTGACGCGCATCAATCGGGAGCTGGGCGGGGATTTCGATCTCGCCAGCTTCGAACATCGGGCCATCTGGAACCCCGATGCGAGCCGGATCGAGATGCATCTGGTCAGCCTGCGCGACCAGACGGTGACGGTGGCGGGCCGCGCCTTCCACTTCGCCGCCGGCGAAACCATCCATACCGAGAACTCTCACAAGTTCACGCCGGAGGGCTTTGCGCGGCTGGCGGAGCGGGCGGGATGGCGGACCCTCAGGCTCTGGACCAGCCCGGAGCCCGCCTTCTCGGTCTTCCTGCTCGCGGCAGACTAGCTGTTGCGCGAGCGGACGGGACGGCCGCCGCCGCGCGAGGACGATCCGCCCTTGCGGCCGGCGTCGGCGGCAAGGTCACGGTCCTTGGCGAAGCTGCGCTTTTCGCTGGGCACGCTGGCGCCGCCCTTGCGGGCGATCTCGCGGCGACGTTCGGGGTCCATGGCGGCGAAACCGCGTCGGGAGCGGGTGGGCTTGTCGGTGCTGGCGTCCATGAGGGGCATCCTGGTTACTCAAAATGCTTGGGACACCGACCCGTCATAGGGGCGGTTGTCCGGCGGGGTCGGGGTGGGGTCGAGCGGGGGCGTCTCGTCGGGAGCGCGCCCGGGCTCATACTCCGGCGAAGGAGCGATCGGCTCGGTCGGGGGGACTTCCGGGTCGGTCATTCGAGGGCGACTCCATCGTCGGCGTCCTCCCCTAACCGCTGAAACTGCGTTCGGGTTCTCCGGCGCAGCTAGAAAAGCGCGGCTTACTCGCGGCGCAGCGCCTCGATCGGGTCCAGTTGAGCCGCCCGCCAGGCGGGATAGGCGCCGAAGCCCAGGCCCACCAGCACCGAGAATCCGAGCGCCACGGGCGCGGCCCAGCTGGCGATGGCGACGGGCCAGCCGCCAACCTTCGCCATCAGCAGGCCGCCGCCTATTCCGAGCAGCAATCCGAGTATCCCGCCGGCCAGCGACAGGGTCACCGCCTCCAGCGCGAACTGGTAGAGCACGTCGGTCCGCCGCGCGCCCACGGCCATGCGCAGGCCGATCTCGCGGGTTCGTTCGGTCACGGCGACCAGCATGATGTTCATGATGCCGACGCCGCCGACCACCAGCGACACCGCCGCGACGGCCGCCAACAGGATGGTGAAGGTCTGCACCGTCGCCTGGCTGGCCGCCAGGATCGAGGCGAGGTTCTGGACGGAGAAGTCGTTGTCCTCCCCCTCGCGCAGGTGGTGGCGGTCGCGCAGCAGGTTGGTGACGTCCTCCTGCACGGTATCGAGCTGATCGGCGTCTGCCGCCTTCACGTAGATGGACTGGACGTTGTTGCCCTTCACCCGGCGACCCACGATGCGCGAACGCACGGCCTCCAGCGGGCCAAGCACAATGTCGTCCTGGTCCTGGCCAATGCCGCTCTGACCTTTCGAGGCGAGCACGCCGATCACCTCAAACGGCACGTCGCCGACGCGGATGCGCTGGCCGAGCGGGTCGGTGCTGGGGAAGAGCTGGTCGACGACCGTCTTGCCGATCACGGCCACCTTCTTGCCCTGCCGCGCCTCGGCGTCGTCGAACATGCGGCCCTCCGCCATCGAGAGGTCTCGGGCGACGAGGTAGGGCGGGGTGACGCCTTCGATGCGGGTGTTCCAGTTGGTCCCTTCAGCGACGACCTGCACCTGTCCGCGGACGGAGGGCGCGACGGCGGCGACGCCCTGAACCTGGGCGGCTATGGCCGTGGCGTCGTCGTCGGTCAGGGTGAGCGCCGAGCCTGCCGCCTGGCGTGCCAGACCGCCTGACGGCGGACCGCCGAAGTTTGGCATCACCACGATCAGGTTGGAGCCGAGGCCGGAGATGGCGCTTGTCACCCGCTGCTGCGCGCCCAGGCCGATGGAGGTCATCATCACCACGGCCGCCACGCCGATGACGACGCCAAGCGCGGTCAGCGCGCTGCGCATCGGGTGGGCTATGATGGCGCCGATGGCGAAACCGGCGAGGTCCGCGCGCTTGATCATGCCGCGCTCCTCTCGTCGGAGACGATACGCCCGTCGCGGAAGGAAACCCGGCGCTTGGCCCGCTCGGCGACTTCCTGCTCGTGGGTGACGACGATCAGCGTCAGGCCCTCGGCGTTGAGGTCCTCGAACAGCTTGAGCATCTCGATGGTGGTGGCGGTGTCGAGCGCCCCCGTGGGCTCATCGGCCAGCAGGAGGTCGGGGTTGTTCGAGAGCGCGCGGGCGATCGCCACCCGCTGCTGCTGGCCGCCGGATAGCTGGTTAGGGCGGTGGCCGACGCGCGAGCCCAGGCCGACCCGCTCCAGCATGGCTGCGGCGCGGGCGCGGCGCTCTTCCTTGTCGACCCCGCAATAGATCATCGGCAGCTCGACGTTCTGCAGCGCCGTCAGACGCGGCAGCAGCTGGAAGGACTGGAAGACGAAGCCGATGCGTCGGTTGCGGAAGTCGGCCAGTTCGTCGTCATCGAAGTCGGCCACCGGCTCGCCCTCGAAGAGGTAGGTCCCCTCGTCGGGCCGGTCGAGGCCGCCGACGATGTTCATCAGCGTCGACTTGCCCGAGCCGGAGGGCCCGACCACGGCCAGGTGCTCGCCCCGCTCGATGTGCAGGTCGACGCCGTCGAGAGCCGCGACCAGCTCCTCACCCATGAGGTAGGTCTTGCGCAGGCCCGAGATGTCGATCACGGCATCCGCACCCGCTGGCCGCCGCCGCCCGCGCCGCCGCCTGCTGCCGGACCGAAGGGGGTGGAGGCCTTCACCTTGGGCTTGGGTCCGCCGCCGGTGATCACCTGATCGCCGATCTTCAGCTCGCGGCTGACCACCTCGGTGTAGGTCCCGTCCGTGCCGCCGACCATGACGGGGACCGCGACCGGCTTCTTGTCGCGCAACACCCAGACCACGCCCGAGGTCATGCCGTTGGCCGCTCGCGCGCCGGAGGTCATCTGGGCCCGCAGCGCAACCAGCTTCTGCTTCTGATCGGCGTTCAGCAGCGGCTCGATCTGGGCGAAGGCCTCCTGCATCGCGGCCCGCATCGCCTGACGCCGCGCCTGCGGATCAGACCCGGCCTGCGCCTGCGCCTTCATGCGCGCGGCGGTGAGGATCGGCTCGACCTTCTTCTGCTGGTCGGCGCTGAGGTCCAGCTGCTGGAGCAGACGCTGGCCGCCGGAACTGCCGCCCTGGCCGCCCTGGCGCTGACCGCCGCCGCCAAAGCCCGGGCCGCCCATGCCGGGCACGCCTATGCCGCGCGGCGCGGGCGCGGGCGCCTTCTGGTCCGCCGGGGTCCAGCGCAGGGCCGCGTTGGGGACCTTCATCACGTTCTTCTTCTGCTCGATGATGATGTCGGCGTTGGCCGTCATGCCAGGCAGCAACTTCGTGCCCGGATTATCGGCCTGTGCGATCACCGTGTAGGCGACGACGTTCTGGTCGGTGGAGGGCTGCTTCCTGACCTGCGTCACCACGGCGGTGAAGTTGTCGTCCGGGAAGGCGTCGACGGTGAAGCGGACCATCTGACCCTCGTGCACCTGGCCGATATCGGCCTCGTCCACATTGATCTTCACCTGCATGCGCGACAGGTCCTGCGCGATGCGGAACAGGACCGGCGCCTGCAGGCTGGCGGCGACGGTCTGGCCGGGCTCGATCTCGCGGTCGACGACGATGCCCGAGATCGGCGCGACGATGTTGGTGCGCGACAGGTCCACGCGGCTGCTGGCGAGCGCGGCCTGCGACTGGTTGATCTTGGCGCCCGCGGCGGCGACCTGGGCCTGAGCGGCCTTCCAGTCGGCCTCGGCGGTATCGAGCGCGGCCTTGGCGATCCAGCCGCCTTTGTAGAGCGCGAGCTGGCGGTTGTAGTTGGCGCGCGCGACGTCGGCCTGGGCCTGCGCCTGATTGCGGCCGGCCACATCGCTGGCGACCTGCGCCTGGCCTTGCTGATCGCGGCTGACGTAGGTCTGCGGGTCGAGCACGGCCATCACCTGGCCGCGGTTTACACGGTCGTTGAAGTCGACGTTGACGTCGCGGATCTGGCCGGAAATCTGCGAGCCCACCTCCACCGTCACCAGCGCCTCCAGCGTGCCCGACGCCGAGACCGAGCGGGTCAGGTCGCCGCGCGAGACGGCTTCGGTGCGGTAGGGCTCCTTCGTCCCCTTGCCCTTCATCATCTGGCAGCCCGCAAAGACGAGCAGCACCAGGCCCAGCACCGACAGCGCCACGATCAGCGGGCGCGACAGCTTGGGACGCTTGAGGATGACGGTGGTTTTCCTGGCCGGGGGCATCAGAGCTATCTCTTTCGGTCCTCGAACCAGGCCTGCACCGGCGTCTTCGGAAGCTCAGACAACGTCAGACGGCCGTCCTTGTTCTTGTCGAGCATGTCGAAGCGCCGGGCCGCGACGGCCAGAGCCTCGTCGCGGGTGAGCTTGAAGTCGAAGTTGATGTCGCCGGTGCGGTCCGGCAGCGGCTCGTTGAGCAGGTTGTAGGCCGAGGCCCCCATCAGCACCGGGCCCGACGGCCGCTTGGCGCCGAAGCCGAAGAAGCCGCGCCCCCTGGGTGGCCCCAGCCGCTGGCCGGTATCGGCGGCGATCTCCGGCACGATGGTCTTCTCGTAGGTCTGGGACTCAAAGCCGTCGATCAGGCCGTCATGATTGGCGTCGAGGCGTTCGAAGAAGGCGGTCTGGTCGGCGGTAAACTCGGCGCGGTCGACGGCGCCGTCGTGGTTGGCGTCGGCATGCGCGAACCAGCGCTCGACGGGGTAGGGCTCGTTGAGGGGAGCGCGAAACGGCTCGCCGGCGGGGCTGATGAAAAGCTGCTCGGTGGGGCGGACGGGGCGGTCCTCTTCCTGCGCCCGGGCCTTCCAGTCGGGAATCCGATCGATGTCCTGCGCGAAGGCCGGCGCGGCGGCCGCCAGCAGGACAAGGCTCAGGACTGTTCGCGAAATCATCAAGGAGCGCTCCGGGCCGTCGACAGACCACATTGGGGTCACGGGCGAATGTCGGTTGTGAGACCGCAGGTTGCGGGCCTGCAACAATCTATAGAGGCAGGCTGACCCGCGCGGTAAGCCCCCGGCCGGGCCGGTTTTTCAGCGTCACGTCGCCGCCGTGGGCGCGGGCGATGGAGCGCACGACCGCAAGGCCCAGCCCGGCGCCCCCGGTTTCACGGCTGCGCGAAGGCTCGCCGCGATAGAAGGGGTCGAATACCCGCTCCATCTCAGAGGGCCGGATGCCGGGGCCCTCGTCGTCGATCTCGATGACGGCTTGACCGTTCTCGGCGAACACCCGCCCGCGTACGGCGCCGCCGTACTTCACGCCATTCTCGACGAGGTTGGTGACCATGCGGCGCAGCGCCAGCGGATCGCCCTCGACCACGATCCGCTCGCCGGGCTCGATGGCGGCGTCGGCGCCGGTCTCGGCGGTCTCGTCGATGATGCTTTCCACCAGCGAGGCAAGTTCGAGCTTGGTGCGCTCGGCCGGATGGGTGGTGTCGTGGACGAAGCTCAGCGCGGCCGACACCATCGCTTCCATCTGGTCGATGTCCTGCGCCAGCTTGGCCTTCAACTCCTCCGGCGCGGCCTCGATGCGAAAGCGCAGGCGGGTCAGCGGCGTGCGCATGTCGTGGGCGATGGCGCCGACCATGGCGGTACGGTCCTCGACGTAGCGGCGCAGGCGTTCCTGCATGCCGTTGAAGGCGGCGACGGCGGCGGCGACTTCGCCCGAGCCCGAGATGTCCAGCGGCGGCGCGCCCGGATCGCGGCCCAGACGCTCGGCGGCCTCGGCGAAAGCCACGATGGGCGAGGACAGCCGTCGCGCGAACAGCCACGCCAGCGGCGTAATGACCAGGATCGACAGCATCAGCGTCAGAAGCACGCGCCCCTGCCATGACGCCCAGCGGAAGGTCGGCTTGGGCTGCACGGTCAGCCACCGGCCGTCGGCCTGGCGCACAGCCACGCGGAACGGCGCGAAGATCACCGGGTCGGCCTGCTGCGGCGGACCCATACGGAAGTCGCGCATGGGCGGCGGGGGCGGGGCGCTGTCGCCATGGCGCACGTGGACCCCGATCGGCCCCATGCCCTGGCTCTGGATCACCACGCTGTCGGGCGCGACGCCGAGCGCCTGCGCCAGCTGTTCGCGGAAGACCGCGCGGCGGCGCCCGCCCGGCATCTCCTGGGGTGGATTGGGGCGGATGCGGGCGATGAGGGGCCGGCCTTCGCTGGTTGGCGTGACACCGACATTGCGGACGGCCGCGATCACTTCCGACAGCCGGTAGGGCTCGGGCGGCGGGGGCGGCAGGCTGAAGAGGATGGCGATGCTGATGGCGTGCGCCGCCACCAGGCTGACGATCACCAGCCCGAGCACCTGGGCGAAGAGGGAGGCGTCGGCCCGCCGCCTCATTTGCGCACGACCTTGGGCGTGAACATGTAGCCCTCGCTGCGGATGGTGCGGATCAGTTCGATGTCGGAGCCGTCGCCGAGCTTGCGGCGCAGGCGGCTGATCTGGACGTCGATGGCGCGGTCATAGGCTTCGCTGTCGCGGCCGCGGGCGTAGTCGAGCAGCTGGTCGCGCGTCAGCACCCGCTGGGGATGCTCCACGAAGGCGCGCAGCAACGAGAACTCCCCGCTGGAGAGGTTCACCACCACGCCCTGCGGCGACCGCAGCTCGCGGCGCACGAGGTCGAGCCGCCAGCCGGCGAATTCGCAGGAGGCGCCGATCGGCTCGTCGCTCGGCCTGGGCTCCTGACGCCGCCGCAGCACGGCGCGGACACGGGCAAGCAGCTCGCGCGGGTTGCAGGGCTTGGGGACATAGTCGTCGGCGCCGAGCTCGAGGCCGACGATGCGGTCGGTCTCCTCGCCCATGGCGCTCATCATGATGATGGCCGGCCCGCCCGGCTGCGCCGACAGCCGCCGACAGATGGCCAGGCCGTCCTCGCCCGGCATCATCACGTCCAGCACGATCAGGTCGTAAGTGGCGCGCCCCAGCGCGACTTCCATCTCCTTGCCGTCGGCGGCGGCATCCACCTGATAGCCGTGGCGGGAAAGGAACTCGGAGACGACATCGCGAATGCCCGGATCGTCATCGACGATCAGCAGTCGCGCGCCATTCTCCATCTCGAACTCCATAGAAGCGGTGTCGCAGGCGCGGGTGGCGCCGGCATTTCAACGCTGCAACACGGCTCACACGTTCATCGACTCGATCGCGAGGTCAGAAACGTAGGGATTCGACTTCCGCTCGGCCCCGAACGTCGACATCGGACCGTGGCCCGGGACGAAGCGCACGTCATCGCCCAGCGGCCAAAGCTTCTTCGTGATCGAGTGGATCAGCTGGTCGAAGTTCCCGCGCGGGAAGTCGGTGCGGCCGATGGAACCCTTGAACAGCACATCGCCCACCTGCGCGAAGCGCGCGGCGCGGTTGAAGAAGACCACGTGACCCGGCGTGTGGCCGGGGCAGTGGATGACCTCGAACTCCGTCTCGCCGAGCTGGACGGTGTCGCCGTCGCCCAGCCAGCGGTCGGGCGTAAAGCTCTTCGCCCCCGGCATCCCCCAGCGCGCGCCGCTCTGTTCGATGTCGTCGATCCAGAACTGGTCGTCGGGGTGAGGGCCCTCGATCGGCACGCCGGTCAGCGCCTTCAGCGCCGCCGTGCCGCCGGCATGGTCGAGGTGGCCGTGGGTGACCCAGATCTTTTCCAGTGTCAGGCCATGCTGTTCCAGCCCGCCCATCAGGCGCGGAATCTCGCCGCCCGGATCGATGATCGCGGCCTTCTTCGTCTTCTCGCACCACACGATCGTGCAGTTCTGCTGCAGCGGCGTGACCGGCGCGATGAGAGCGCGGATCGGCGGGCCTTGGGTTTCAGTGACGCTCACGAACGGTCCTTTGGCAAATCAGGCCCTTATGATTGGGGTTTGTCGCCCCGGAATAAAGAGGCCGGGCCGTTGCGGGCGGAAGCGACGCATGCCTATCCTCCCTCATACCCGAATATCGGGACCAAACGTCCGCGGGAGGCGGGCCGTTCAGGGGGCTCTTTCACCACATGAAGCTCTTCACAAAAAAACCAATCGCCGTGCTGATGGCGCAGGCCAACGAAGAAGGCGAGCATACGCTCAAGCGTGAGCTCGGCTGGGTGTCGGTGACGCTGCTCGGCGTCGGCGGCATCATCGGCGCCGGTATCTTCGTGCTGACCGGCCAGCAGGCGGCGGTCAACGCAGGCCCCGCCATCGCGCTTTCGTTCGTGCTCGCGGGCATCATCTGCGCCTTCGCCGCGCTCTGTTATGCGGAGCTGGCCTCGATGATCCCGGTCGCCGGATCGGCCTACACCTACACCTTCGCCACCATCGGCGAGTTCTTCGCCTGGCTGATCGCCTGGGACCTGATCCTGGAATACGGACTGGCCGCCTCGACCGTCTCGGCGGGCTGGGCGGGCTACTTCAACCGGATGATGGAGGGCTTTGGGCTCGCCATACCGCAGGCATGGTCGAAGGCGCCGTTCGACTTCAATGGCCACGAGATCGTCCGCACCGTGACGGACTCCGGCATGCCGACCTACTTCAACGTGCCCGCGATGGTGATCGTGGCGCTGATGTCGGTGGCCCTGATCTCCGGCATCAACCAGAGCAAGATCGTCAACAACCTGATCGTCACGCTGAAGATGCTGATCGTCATCGCGGTGATCGGCTTCGGTGCGGCCTATGTGAACCCCGACCTCTGGCACCCTTTCATCCCGGCGCACATCCCGCCCACGCCGGACCACCCGCAAGGCCAGTTCGGATTGAACGGCATCGCCGCGGCGGCCAGCGTCATCTTTTTCGCCTACATCGGCTTTGAGGGCGTCTCGACAGCGGCCCAGGAGGCCAAGGACCCGCAGCGGACCATGCCGATCGGCATCCTGCTGTCGCTGGCGATCTGCACGGTGCTCTACCTCGCCATGTCGGTCGTGATCGTGGGTCTGGCGCCCTACCAGACGCTGAACACGCCTTCGCCGGTGGCCGCCGCGCTGGCCGCCGTGCCGCAGCTTTCGTGGCTGTTGCAGCTGATCAACATCGGCGTGGCGATCGGGCTGGCTTCGACCATCCTGGCGCTGCTCTACGGCCAGTCGCGCATCTTCTACGCGATGAGCCGCGATGGGCTGTTGCCGCCGATGTTCGGCAAGGTGCACCCGAAGACGCGCACGCCGGTGTGGGGCACGGTCGTGACCGGCACGTTCGCCGCGCTGGTCGGCGGCCTTTTCCCGATCGGCATCCTGGGCGAGCTGGTGTCGATGGGCACGCTGCTGGCCTTCGTGCTGATCTGCGGGGCGGTGCTCTACCTGCGCTACAGCGAGCCTGACCTGCCGCGGCGGTTCAAGACGCCGTTCATCTGGTTGACCGCGCCGGCCGGGATGCTGGGCTGCGCCTACCTGATCTACAAGCTGCCCCCGCCGACCTGGGCGCGGCTGTTCATCTGGATGGCGATCGGGCTGATCGTCTACTTCGGCTACGCCTACTGGCACTCCCGCTACCACGAGCGGAAGCTGGCCGAGGCGGGTCCGGCGGAGTGACAAGGGCCGGGCGGGGAGGCTAGACCCCGCCCGCCATGCTCCCGATCCACGACGTCATCGACGAGCTGAAGACGGCGCTCTCCGCAAGGACGAGCGCCGTTCTCGTTGCGCCGCCGGGGGCGGGGAAGACCACCGTCGTCCCGCTGGCGCTGATGGACGAGCCGTGGGCGGCGGACGGCAAAATCATCGTGCTGGAGCCGAGGCGTCTGGCGGCGCGGGCGGCCGCGCACCGAATGGCGCAGACGCTGGGCGAGGCGGTGGGCGAGCGGGTCGGCTTTCGGGTGCGGCTTCAGTCGAAAGTCTCGGCCCGCACGAAAGTGGAGGTCGTTACCGAGGGCGTCTTCACCCGCATGATCCTCGACGATCCGGCGCTGGAGGGCGTCGCGGCCGTCCTGTTCGACGAGTTCCACGAGCGCAGCCTCGACGCCGACCTCGGGCTGGCGCTGGCTCGCGACAGCCAGAGCGTGCTGCGCGAGGACCTGCGGATTCTGGTGATGTCCGCCACGCTGGACGGCGCGGCGGTGGCCAAGCTGCTGGACGATGCGCCGGTCATCGAAAGCGTCGGCCGGGCCTTTCCGGTGGAGACCAAATACCTCGGCCGCGACGAGCGGCTGCGGCTGGAGGAGCGGGTGGCGAGGGCCGTCGAACGCGCGCTGGCCGAGGAGACCGGCAGCCTGCTCGTCTTCCTGCCGGGCCAGGGCGAAATCCGCCGCGCCGAAGAGCTGCTGCGCGAACGCATCCGCCGCCCGGACGTCGATCTCGCGCCCCTCTACGGCGCGCTCGACGCCAGGGAGCAGGACCGCGCCATCGAGCCGTCCCCGCCAGGCCGCCGCAAGGTGGTGCTGGCCACCTCCATCGCCGAGACCAGCCTGACCATCGAAGGCGTCCGCGTCGTCATCGACAGCGGCCTCTCGCGTGTGCCGAGGTTCGATCCGTCGAGCGGCCTGACCCGCCTCGAAACCATCCGCGTCTCCAGAGCCGCCGCTGACCAGCGCCGCGGCCGGGCAGGGCGCACCGAGCCCGGCGCCTGCTATCGCCTGTGGGACGAAGCCGAGACGCGGGCGCTCATCCCGTTCGGCCGCCCGGAAATCCTCGAAACGGACCTCTCCGGGCTGGCGCTGGACCTCGCCCGTTGGGGCGCCAAGGACGCGAGCGGTCTGGCCTTCCTCGACCCGCCGCCCGCCGCCGCTCTCTCTGAGGCGCGGTCGTTGCTGGTCCGCCTGCAAGCCCTGGACGACCATGGCGCGCTAACGCTCCACGGCAAAGCGCTTGCTGACCTGCCGCTGCCGCCAAGGCTCGCCCACATGGTTCTGCGCGGCGCGGCCGGAGGGCAGGGGTTGCTCGCCGCCAAGATCGCCGCCCTGCTGACCGAGCGAGGTCTGGGCGGCCGCGACGCCGATCTCCGCCACCGCCTCGAAGCCTTCGACCGTGACCGCAGCCCAAGAGCCCGCGACGCGCGCACGCTGGCGGAGCGCTGGGCCAAATCCGCCAGGCCGCCCGAGAAGCTGGCGCCCCTCAACGACGCCCTGCTGCTCGCCGAAGCCTACCCCGAGCGCATCGCCAAGGCGCGCGGCAAGCCCGGCGAGTTCCAGCTGGCGACCGGCCGAGGCGTCCATCTCGAACCCACCGACGCGCTTGCCCGCGAGACATGGCTGGCGGTCGCAGAACTCGGCGGCGGCGCGGCCCGCGACCGCATCCTCTTGGCCGCTCCGCTTGACGAGGCCGCCCTGCGCGAAGCCTTCGCCGATCGCCTCACGACCGAAGAGCGTCTCGACGCCGAGAAGGGCCGCGCCGTTCGCCTCCTCAAGCTGGACCGGCTGGTGCTGGAGGAGCGGCAGATCGAAGCCGACCCGGCGCTCGTGCGTCGCGCTCGGCTGGACCGGATACGCCGCGAAGGGTTCACCCTCAGCGAGCAGGATCAGGCGCTTCGCGCTCGCGCGGCTTTCCTCGGATGGGAAGATCTCAGCGATGCGTTGCTGACGGAACGTCTTGAGGAATGGGTCGACGCCGACCTGCGAGCGCTGCTGCCGTGGGATCGCTTGAAGCAACTCGATGCGCTGGCTCCGCCGCGCTTCACCGCCCCGACCGGCAACACCTTCGCCATCGACTACGCCGCTGAGGGAGGTCCCCGTGTCGAGGTGCGGGTGCAGGAGCTCTACGGCCTGTCGGAACATCCCAAAGTGAACGGCGTCCCGCTGACGCTGGCGCTGCTCTCGCCCGCGCACCGGCCCATCCAGCTGACGAAGGACCTGCCCGGTTTCTGGCGCGGTTCATGGGCCGACGTGAAGAAGGACATGAAGGGCCGCTATCCCAAGCACGTCTGGCCGGACGACCCCGCCAGCGCGGCGCCGACGACGCGGGCCAAGCCTAGGCCGTGACCGCGTAGATCATGATCCCCGTAGCCACCGACAGGTTCAGGCTGTCGGCCCGGCCGCGCATGGGGATTTTCACGTTGACGTCGCAGACGGCCGCCAGCTCCGGCGGCAGACCCTGCTGCTCGTTGCCCATCAGGATCAGCGTCGGCGCCGCGTACTGCGCCGCGCGGTGGTCCGTCGTTGCGGTCAGTAGTGTGCCCACAACCGAGCCCGGCCAGCTATCGCGCCAGGCGATGAATTCGGCGACCGAGGCCTTCGCCAGCGGCACGGCGAAGATCGAGCCCATCGTCGCCCGCACCGCCTCGACTGAGTAGGGATCGCAGCAGTCGCCGACCAGGATCACCCCGCCGCATCCAGCCGCGTCGGCCGTGCGTACGATGGTGCCGAGGTTGCCGGGATCTCGCACCGCCTGCAGCGCCACCCAGCAACGGGCGGACGGCGGCGCGATTTCGGCGAGCGGCGTAAAGGCCTGCTCGAACACCGCCACGATCGCCTGCGGGTTCTCGCGGCGGGAGACCTTCTCAAGGATGTCGCGGGTGACCTCGATCACTTCGCCCCCGGCGGCCTGCGTCGCCGCGATGGCCTTGTGCAGCAGCGGATGGTCCGAGTCCGGCCCATAAAGCAGCGTCTTCGGCGCCCGGCCGAGCTCCACGCCCTCGGTGATGACCTTCAAGCCCTCTGCGAGGAAGAGGCCGGTCTCCTCGCGCTCCTTGCGCATGTGCAGCGCGCGGACGGCCTTCACCGTCGGGTTCGTCAGCGAGGTGACGGCCTTCGTCACGCCGACCACCGCGCGAAGAATGACAGCCCGATCTGCCGGTCGCCCGCTTCCTCGACCAGCGCCAGTTCGCCCCAGTCGATCCGCCCGCCGCGCCCGGCCAGTTCCTGCGCCAGCAGACCCGACAATGACGCGCCTGAGATCCTCTCGGCGTAGGCGTTGAGGATCAGGAAAGAGGCGTCGGGCGACAGCAGCGAGGCGCAGAGTTTCGCCAACTCCGGCAGGTCTTCAAACAGCTTCCAGATCTCGCCCGTCGGCCCGCGCCCGTATTTCGGCGGATCGAGGATGATGCCTTCATATTGCGATCCGCGCCGGGCCTCGCGCTGCACGTACTTGCGCGCGTCCTCGACGATCCAGCGGATGTCTTCGCGGCCGGACAGCGCGGCGTTCTCCCGCGCCCAGGCGACCGCCTTCTTCGAGGCGTCGACATGCGTGACCTGCGCCCCGGCCGCCGCGCAGACGAGGCTGGCGACGCCGGTGTAGCCGAACAGGTTCAGCACGCGCGGCTGCTTCAGCGTGCGGATGCGCTCGTCGAGCCAGGCCCAGTTCGCCGCCTGCTCGGGGAAAAACGCCAGATGCCGAAAGGCCGTGAAGCGGCCGTTGAACTTCGCCGCCCCCCAGTTCAATGGCCAGGTCTCGGCGGGCTGCCGCGAGAACCGCCAGCGGCCGGCTTCGTCCTCGTCGGTGGGGTCGAATACCGCATCGGCCCGATCCCATTCGGATTGCGGCAGGCGCGGGGACCACAGGCACTGTGGTTCAGGGCGCACGACGCGATAGGGGCCGTAGCGCTCCAGCTTCTTGCCGTGGCCGCTGTCCAGCAGGGCGTAATCCGCCCAGCCGGTGGTGCGCATGACGAGCGGGGCTTCGGCTACGGTGGGCGCCATCCCGCGCCGATAGCGGTCAGCCGCCCGCCCGTCCAGCCCGCGGCGTGTGAGGGGTCTTGTCCCAGTGGTAGGGCTGGCGCAGCAGTTGGACCAGCGCATGGGCCGCCGCCAGCGACTGTAACGGCCAGTAGGCGGGGGCCAGCAGCAGGTCGCGCAGCCGGATCGGCAGTCCCGCCCGGCGCAGGCCCTGGACGCCCGCAAGAGCCGCCGCCGCCCAGCCGATGGCCAGCAACGCGAGGTCCGCCGGCGCGATCGGCGGCGTGCGTCCAGCCGCGATCCCGAACGTCACCGCCGCCAGCACCCAGGCCATCAGCGGCCCATGCGTGAAGGCCGAGGTGATGGAGACGCCCAGCGTCGCCAGCAGGGCGGCGAACGATGGCGGTTTGAGCAGGTTTGGCCCGCGCGTATGGACGCCGAAGGTCTGCATGTAGCCCTTCACCCAGCGGGTGCGCTGGGGCAGCCACTCGATGAGCGTTTCGGGCGCGGTCTCCAGCGTCGGCGCATTCAGCACGCCCAGCGTGTAGCCGCCCCGCGCTAGCCGGAAACCGAGGTCGGCGTCTTCGGTGACATTGAAGGCGTCCCAGCCGCCGACCTGGCGCAGGACGGAGGTCCGGAAGTGATTGGACGTGCCGCCGAGCGGGAAGGGCGCGCCGAAACGGGCCAGCGCCGGTTGCAGCACCTCGAACTGAAGCGCGTATTCCAGCGCGAACTGGGCGGGCAGAAAGCGACGGTCCGGCTCGATCCGCAGCGGCGCCTGCAGGCAGGCGAGGTCGGCGGGCGCGGCGGCGAAGCGCGCGGCGGCTTCACGCAGCTGCATCCGGTCGGGACGATCCTCCGCGTCGTAGATGACGACCAGCTCACCCCGTGCGCGGTCCAGCGCGACGTTGCAGGCCCGGGGCTTGGTCTTGGGCGCGCCCGGCGGCGCGATAACGACCTGGACGAAGCTCGGCAGGGCGATCGCGGCCAGCGCGCGGTGGGTCTCGAGATCGTCGGCCTCGAGCATCACCAGAACCTGCAACCGCTCGCGCGGGTAATCCAGCCGCTCCAGCGCCGCGATCAGCTCCGGCGCGACGGCGGCTTCGCGGTAGAGAGGCGTGATGACGGTGTAGACCGGCAGGTCTTCATCGCGCAGCCACGGCGTATCCAGCTGCTTGCGCGGCACGAACGCAGCCGCTAGCCGCAGGCCGGCCGTCACGGCAAAGGCGGTGAAGAAGACCGCGTGCAGAATGTGGAGCGTCGGCGTCGCCGCAACGATAAGCCCGCCGATCAGCGATCCCAGCGCCGTGAACCCAACGATCTGTTGCGGCAGCGTCGGAGGGCGGGCCGCGCCGCCGAACGACAGGGGATGAGGTTTCGACGACACGCGCGGCGCGAACACGCCGGCGCGCCCGATCGCGACCCTCGTCTCGGGATTTTCCCGCGCCAATTCCCAGCCCCCCAGAGCGGCGGGCGATCAGAAGCGGCTTGCTATTCCTAATTGAAGAGACCGATGGTTGTGTGCCGTATCAAGCGCAACCATTGGCCCGCGAAAGCACGCGTTTGCGCGCCTTGCGGGCGCCAGGTGATTGCCGTTTAGTACGCGCGGGCAAGTTTGGGGGAGGGCGCATTCAGTGACGTTGGCTCTGGCGAAATCGCAGCGTTCGGCGCGAAAGGCCAAGGGCGACGGTCACCTGCGCCGGGCCGAAATCCTCGAAGCGGCCGAACACATCTTCCTGGCCGAGGGCTATCACGGCGCCACCATCCGCAAGATCGCCGATGAGGTGGGGGTCTCCTCGACCGCGCTGTACATGCACTTCTCCGACAAGGACCAGATCCTGCTGGAGATCTGCGAAGGCGCCATTACCCGGCTGCTGAGTTACAACGAACAGGTCGCGGTCCAGCCGATTGATCCGGTTTCCCGCGTGAAGCTGATGGCGGAGGGCTATGTCCGCTTCGCCTTGACCAATCCGAACGCCTACCAGCTCGTCTTCTGCTCTTCGATGCAGGCGATTTCCGAGGACAAGCAGGCCGTCACCATGACGCTGGGCGAGCGGTGCTTCGACCGCTTCCTGGGCGTCGTGCGCGAGATCGCCGCGGCCGGGCGGCTGCGCACCGGCACGCCGGAGAGCGCTGCCCAGGTGATGTGGGCCTCTTGCCACGGCGTCGTTTCGCTGCTCATCACCCGGCCGACCTTCCCGTGGGAAGCGCCCGACGCCCTGCGGCAGGTGCTGGTCGAGGGCCTGCTCCACGGCCTGGTTTCGGACTGACGACCTTGCGTGCGCATATTCTGATCGCCGCCGCGGCCCTGTCGCTCGCGGGCGCCGCCAACGCTGCGCCGAGGGTGATGTCGCTCGATCAATGCTCGGACCAGTACGTGCTGGCGCTGAGCCCGCGCGAGGCCATCGTCGGCTTGTCGCCGAGGGCAGAGGCGCGGGACTCCTATCTGCGAGATCGCGCGGTCGGCTTGCCGGAGCGCCGGGCCAGCGCCGAGGCGGTTCTGGCCGCTCGGCCGGAGGTCGTAATCCGCTACTGGGGCGGTGACGAGCGGCTGGCGCAGGTGCTGGAGCGGCGGGGCGTACGCGTGGTGCGCATCGAGGAGGCGACTGACTTTCCGGGCGTGCGCGATAACGTCCGGCGGGTCGCTGCGGCGCTCGGTGAACGCCAGGCCGGCGAGCGGATCGTGGCGGGGATGGATGCGGATTTGGCGGCGGCCCACGGCGCCTGGGGCGGCCGGTCGGCGCTCTACCTGACGCCAAGCGGGTTCACGGCCGGGCGGGAGACGCTGATCGAGTCCGTGCTGGCGGCGGCGGGGCTGAGGGATGCGGCGACGCGGCCGGGCTTCCAGCCGGTGTCCTTGGAGGCGCTGGTGATGAGCCCGCCGAACGCGCTGGTGCTCGGCTTCTTCGACGCCTTTGCGACGGCCATGGTGCGCTGGGGGCCGGGGCGTCATCGCGTGCTCCAGCCGTTGATCCACGAGAAGGCGATCGGGTCGCTCTCTGCTTCGATCGCAGGGTGCCCGGGCTGGTTCGCGGCCGAGGGCGCGCGGCAGTTGGCCGAGGCCGCGCCGCGATGAACCGGCTGTCGCTGTTTTTGATCCTGTTGCTGGTCGTGGTGCTGGCGATGGCGGTGCTGCTCGGGGAAACCCCGCTGACGGTGCAGCAGATCATGCAGGCCTTCCACGACCCGGCTTCGCCGCCGGGCGAGGTGCTGTGGGCCATCCGGGCGCCCAGGGCGGCGACGGCCGCCGTCGTCGGCGCGGGGCTCGGGCTGGCGGGCGCGGCGATGCAGGGGCTGTTGCGCAATCCGCTGGCGGACCCGGGCGTGCTCGGGGTGTCGGCGAGTTCGGGACTCGGCGCGGCTCTGGCGATTGCGATGGGCCTGGCGGTCGTGCCGGGCGCCATCGAGGGTTCGGCGTTGCTAGGTGCGTTGGTCGCGGGCGTGATTGTTGTGGCGCTTGCGGCGCGGCTGCGAGAGCCGGAGGCGCTGATCCTGTTCGGCGTGGCGCTGTCGGCGTTTGCGGGCGCGCTGACGGCGCTGATCTTCAATCTGTCGTCGTCTCCGGTGTCGCTGACCGAGATCATGTCGTGGCTGCTGGGATCGGCGGCGAACCGGGACTGGGCGGACGTCGGGCGCACGCTGATCCCCATGGCCGTCGGCGCGGCCCTGTGCGGCTACGCGGGGCGCGGGCTGACGATGCTGACGCTGGGCGAGGAGACGGCGGCGATGTCCGGGCTGCCGATGGCGCGCTTGCGCAGCGCGGCTGTGGCGGGGGCTGCGTTGCTGTCCGGAGCGGCCGTCGCGGCGGCGGGCGTGATTGGGTTTGTGGGCCTCGCCGCGCCGCATCTGGTGCGCCGGGGCGTGGGCGATGACCCGAAGGCGGTGCTGGTCCCTTCGGCTATTGCGGGCGCGCTGCTGCTGACGGCGGCCGATCTCGTCTCGCGCATGCTGCCGACGGAGCAGGAGTTGAAGCTGGGCGTCGTCACCGCCCTTTTCGGAGCGCCGGTGTTCGCGCTGGTCGCCTGGCGCGCGGCGCGGAGCTGGCGGACATGAGCGCCGCCTGGGAGCTCTGCGGCGTCACGGCGCGGCAAGGCGGGCGCGTGGCCGTCGACGGCGCGAGCCTCACCGTCTCGGCGGGCGAGATCGTCGGCGTGCTCGGCCCCAACGGCGCGGGCAAGACGACGCTGCTGAAGGCTGGGCTCGGCCTGATGCAACTGGAGGCCGGCGAGGCGCGGCTGCAGGGCAGGGCGGTGGCCACCCTTCCTCCTGCCGAGCGCGCCCGGCTGGTCGGTTATCTACCGCAGGAGCGACGGGTTGGCTGGAACCTCGCGGCCGCCCGGATCGCGAGCCTCGGCGCCCCGCACCTGCCGCCGAAGCGGGCGATGGAGATCGGGCGGGAATGTCTGGTGCGCGTGGGGCTTGAGGGCTTTGAGACGCGGGGCGTCCTCGACATGTCCGGCGGCGAACGGGCGAGGGTGCTGCTGGCGCGGCTGCTGGCGACCGGCGCACCTCTATTGGTGGCTGATGAACCGGCTGCCGGGCTCGATCCTGACGCGCAGCTGCTCACGCTCGAACTCCTGCGCGCGGAGGCGGAGCGCGGCGCCGCCGTGGCTGTGACGCTGCACGACCTGACGCTGGCGGCTCGCGCCTGCGACCGGCTGGTGGTGATGCATCAGGGCAGGGTGGCGTCCGAAGGGCGGCCTCACGAGGCGCTCACGCCTGAAGTGCTGCACGACGTCTTCGCCCTCGACGGCAAGCTGATCGAGACACCCGCCGGGCTGACCCTCTCGGCGGCTAGGGCTGCGAAGCGCTGACCGTCGCTGATGTGTTGGAGGCGTAGTAGCCGTAGCTTCCCCGGCTCAAATCCTTGCTCAGCGTCAGGGGCGCCGTGCCGCCGGACAGCCGCGCGCGATAGACCTGCGTCGTCTCCAGCGTCCGCATCACGTAGTTGCGGGTTTCGGAAAAGGGGATGCACTCGATGTAGTCGAGGGGATCGGTCATCGAGCCGCGCGGGTCGCCGCAATAGCTGGCCCACTGGGTCGGCCGTCCAGGCCCGGCGTTATAGCCCGCCGCCGCCATCAGGTAGGAGCCGCTGAAGCGGTCGATCAGGCTGCCCAGATAGCTGGAGCCGAGCTTCATGTTGTAGCTGGCGTCCATCAGCCGGTCGGAGGAATAGCTCTCGCCGATCTTCCTGGCGACGATGGCGGCCGTCGACGGCAGCAGCTGCATCATCCCGACCGCGCCCGCGCTTGAGCGAATGTAGGGGTTGAAGTTGCTCTCCTGGCGGCTGATCGACAGCACGAACGCGGGCTCGGCGCCGCCGGGGGCGTATGGCGGCGTCATCAGCGGATAGCCGCGCTCGGGCAGGATCAGCCCGCGCTGGGCGCCGGCGCGGACCACGCGCATGGCCAGATCCTGATCGCCATAGAGCTTGGCGAAATCGACCAGCAGCGCCTGCTGTGCGGCGGTCGGCAGCACGTCGTCGATGTGCAGGACGAAGACGCGCATGGTGTCGCGCGCGCCGACGTCAGCCAGCATCCGGGCGGCCTGGACGATGTCGCGTCCGTCGAACTGGGCGCGGTCCTGGGCGGTGATGACCGGATCGCGGCCAAGGCTGATCTGCGTCAGCCCCGCCTTCTCCGCGGCGAGCTGACCGTAGAAGGTGGTCAGGTACTTGGCGCCCTGGCCGTAGTAGCCCTGCGCCCCGACCGGATCGCCCAGCGCCTCGGAGGCGCGACCTTCCCAGTAGAGCGCCCGCGCCTGGGTGATCGGCGACCCCGAGGAGCCCTCGATCATGGCGAAGTGCTTGGCCGCCAGGTTAGGGTTCTTCAGCCGCGTGAGCGCGATCCAGCCCGCGTAGAACTCCGCCTCGGCCAGCTCGGACCCAGAGGTCATGCCGGTGTTGGCGGCGGCCTTGTAGGCGCTCTGGTAGTCGCCGGCGCGAATGGCCGTGCCGATCAGCGCGCGACGTTCCTTCCAGACCCGGACCGCGGCGTCATGGGTCGGCGGCGGGCCGAAGTAGGGAACAAGCCCCAGCGCCAGCGAATCCAACCCCTCGTCACGCAAGAAGGCGGCGTGCTCCAGCGCCACGCCCGGATCGGTCTGTTGCGCGGGCGTGAGCGCGGCGAACAGGCTGTTGGCGCTCGGCGAGTTCGAGCGGAACGCCATCCGAACCAGCGCCATGGAATGCTGCGGCTCGGGCAGCAGGTTGACGATCGCCTGGGTGGCCGAGCCGTGCTCGCCGTAGAGCAGCATGTCGGCGCGCTTGATGTGATCGTCGACGGTCAGCACGTCGCCGAAGCGGGCGAGGAAGCGCGTCTGGGTGTCTGCGTCGAAGGACTCTTCACGCCAGAAGCGGCGCACCAGATTGGCGGCGTCGGCCGTACGGCCGGTCATCCGGTAGGCGCTGGCCAGCGCCATCGCGCCCTGCGCTGTCTGCGGTTGGGTGTCGCCGAACCACAGGATGATGCGGTTGGCGTCCATGCCCGAGGTCTCGAGCAGCTTCTCGGCAGCGGCCTGACGGGCGTCGGGATGCGGCCAGCCGGCCAGCTCCGTTCGCGCGGCGTCCATCTCGGTGAATGACATCTGGTCAGGGACGTACTCGGCCACCGCCCAGGTCGCGATCTTGCGCGCCACGGGGTTGGAGATCATCGAGCGGGCGGCCAGCGCGCCGTCGGCGTCGCCCGAGCGCGCGGAGGTCAACGCCTGGCTCAGCGCCGACTGTTCGCTGGCGGACAGGCCGGCGGCATAGGGAACGCCAGTGCTCGGCGCGCTCACCGCCGGGGTCGGCGAATAGGGGGTGTAACCGGAGGTCTGGGCGTCCGCCACGCTGTAGGCCAGCACGACGGCCCCGCCGATCAGCAGACTTTTACGCAGCAACGAAGCCACCTCCTGGCCCCCCTTCCTCACTGATACTCACCCCGGCCCGTTGCGGGCGACCGGCGCACAGACATATTGTCCCCGCCTCACAGGGCCGCAATGGAATGCGGCGAAATCTCACGGCTTTTTGCAATCCATGGTCCACATTCCGTTCAAGGGCGCCTTTACGGCCCTCGCTACCCCCTTCCGCGACGGCGTCGTCGACGAGAAGGCGTTCGTTGAGCTGGTCGAGCGCCAGATCTCCGCGGGGATCCATGGGCTGGTGCCCGTCGGCACCACCGGCGAGGCCTCGACCCTGAGCCATGAAGAGCACCGCCGTGTGGTCGAATTGTGTGTGAAGACCGCCCGTGGCCGGGTTCCGATCATCGCCGGCGCGGGTTCCAACTCCACGGCCGAAGCCATCGAGCTGGCCCGTCACGCCAAGACGGTGGGCGCCGACGCGGTGCTGATGGTCACGCCCTACTACAATCGCCCCAGCCAGGAGGGGATGTACCGCCACTTCGCCGCCATCAACGAGGCGGTGCAGATTCCGGTGTTCGTCTACAACGTGCCCACGCGCACGGGCATCGACATCTCCAACGAGACGCTGGCGCGCTTGGCGAAGCTGCCCAACATCGTCGGCATCAAGGACGCGACCGGAGACCTCGCCCGCGCCAGCCAGCAGCGGCTGATGTGCGGGGAGGAGTGGATCATGCTCTCGGGCGACGATCCGTGCGCGCTCGGCTACATGGCCCATGGGGGTCATGGCTGCATTTCGGTGACGTCCAACGTGGCGCCCGATGGGATGGCCTCCTTCTTCAACGCGCTGCTGAACAAGGACTGGGAGACGGCGCTGTACTGGCAGGACCGCCTGATTCGTCTTCACAAAGCGTTATTCCTCGACAGCTCCCCCTCGCCGACGAAGTTCGCGCTGGCGCACCTTGGGCTGTGCCTGGAGGACTCGCGCCTGCCGATCGCGCCGTGCGCGGAGGCCGTGCGCCCCGAGGTCATAGCGGCGATGCACGACGCGGGCGTGCTGTGAAACTCATCGCCGAGAACCGCCGCGCGCGGTTCGACTACTTCATTGACGATGTGGTGGAGGCGGGACTGATGCTCACCGGCACGGAGGTGAAATCCCTGCGCAACGGCCGGGCCAACATCGCCGAGTCCTACGCGGCGGTGGAGGGGCGCGACATCGTCCTGATCAACGCCGACATCCCGCCCTACACCCAGGCCAACCGCTTCAACCACGAGCCGCGCCGGCCGCGAAAGCTGCTGCTCCACCGCAAGCAGATCGACCGGCTGATCGGCGCGGTGCAGCGGGAAGGGCGCACCATCATCCCGACCAAGCTCTACTGGAACGACAAGGGCATCGCGAAGCTGGAGATCGGGCTGGCCAAGGGCAAGAAGCTGCACGACAAGCGCGAGACCGCCGCCGAGCGCGACTGGCAACGCGACAAGGCCCGGCTGATGCGGGACAAGGGCTAGCCGTCCTTCAGACTGAAGCGTAGGTTTCTCCAGCTTGGCCTTGGGGGAGGCGTCAGATGAAACTTTCAACCGTAATCGGCGGCGTGATCGCCGCGCTCATGCTCGCGGGCTCGGCTCAGGCCGGGGTTCTCGACATCCTCTATTGGGGAAAGAGCAGTAGCGCGACGCTGGTGGTCGACGGCCAGACCTACGACTTCGGCGATGAGGACGACTGGGTCACCATCAAGAACATCGAAAGCGGCTCGCACAGCCTGACTCTGTACGCCAACGGCACATCGATGAGCCGGGACTTCACGCTGTCCTACGACAACGCCGACACCACGACCGGCGCGAACGGTCTGACCTGGTGCATGGATCTGGAGGACACCGGTGTTGAGCTCCTCGACACCGAAACCTGCGATGACATGATGGCCTACTACTTCGGCGATTGAGACGTGCCGGCGTCCAGATGGGCTTTGGCCTGCGAGAACAGGTCCTCGAACATCTCGGTCGTGAGCCTGCCGGTGTTCGTGTTCAGCCGGGAGCAGTGGTAGCTGTTGAAGATGCGGTACGGGCCCGCGTCAAAGGTCGAGCCGTGGCCTGGCGCACCGTCAGACGCCTTTTTTCCCAGCGCTTTCAGTACGTTGCGGCGTGAAACGTCACCCAGTGTAATGATCGCCTTCAGCCGGGGCAGGGCCTCGATCCGGGCGGTCAGGAACCGGCGGCAGGTATTCTCCTCGGAGGTCTCGGGCTTGTTGCCGGGCGGCGCGCAGCGGACGGCGTTGGTGATCATGCAGTCGACCAGCTCCAGCCCGTCGTCAGGCCGCTCGTCGTAGGTCCCGCGTGCGAAGCCTAGCTTCAGCAGGGTGCCGTAGAGCAGCTTGCCCGCGTAGTCGCCCGTGAACGGGCGTCCGGTGCGGTTCGCGCCCATGCGGCCCGGGGCCAGCCCCACGATCAGCAGGCGCGCGTTCTCGTCGCCGAACGACGGCGCGGGGCCGTTCCACCAGTCGGGATGTGCTACTCGGTTGGCGAGACGGTAGGCCACCAGCCGCGGACACAGCGGGCAGTCGCGCGGCGGCTCGGCGTCTTCGTTGGCGAAATAGTCAGTGATAACGTCACCTTGGCGGAAGAAGTTCATAATCTTGACGACGCGGTGATCGTCGCGCTGGGCGGCAATCTCCCCGGCGCGCACGATTCCGTCGAGTCCCTGCTGGAAGCGGCGCTCATGGCCTTCGAGGAAGCGGGCCTGAAGGTGGTCGCGCGATCCGGCTGGTGGCGCTCGGCCGCATGGCCCGATCCCTCCGCGCCGAGCTTCCTGAACGGCGTCGTCATCATGCAAACCGACCTCGACCCTGCCGACGCCCTCCACGCGCTGCACGCCATCGAACGCCGGTTCGGACGCGAGCGCCACGTTCCCAATGCGCCCCGCACCCTCGACCTCGACCGCATCGCTTACGGGCGGCAAGTGCTGCAGGGCCCGGGCGTCACCCTGCCGCATCCGCGAGCGCATCAGCGGCGCTTCGTGATGGGTCCGCTGGCGCAAATCGCCCCGGAATGGGTGCATCCGACACTGCGCCAAACAGCGGAAAACCTTGCAGCTTCAGCAGAAATTGGTATGGACGCGGCCCCGATCCGCTAGTCGTGCGGCGTTGCACAATCGCCCCCGGCTCTATACCTTATCCGTCCCAGCCCGTTCGAGAGACACCATGGCCCGCGTCACCGT